>ERZ779658.1721-NODE-1721-length-14917-cov-2.133495_pt1 | contig 14917 bp, 6 predicted proteins | sample MGYA00511485_ERZ779658 | MGnify/ENA primary metagenome ERZ779658 (study PRJEB29588, sample SAMEA2162182) | human gut metagenome | biome: human gut; feature: human-associated habitat; material: faeces | place: Denmark | collected 2008/2010 ... | reverse complement strand
AAGTTGAGCCATGTTGCAAATACCTCCTTATCTGAGATTGTTTTTCTGTATCCCAGGGTAAACATCGGTGAGAATGCATATCCCTCTTTTACATATCCCTCTGCGTCCGCGTTGGATGCAGTCATGGATACGCGTGTCTCGATCTCCGGAATCACGGCGCTTACTTCCGTTGCGCCCTTGACGCCTTCCTCGCGGCACTTGTACTCATAATGGATCGTCTTCTCTTCCGGTCCGTCGATCTTTAAGGTGATATGGGACATATCCTCGGAATACTCGGTTGTACCGTAGCATGCAACCATATACTCGTTTAAGGTAACCTCTGCACTCGGGTCACTCATCTCAAGGATGGTACGCTCGATCTTGATGTTGGAGGAGCCTTCCTCAAAGTATTCTTTTGTCTGAAGCTTCACAGTCAGATCTCTGAACTCGATCGTTACCGGATCCAGTGTCAGGATTCTTGTCTTTCCTTCCTGTGAAAAATGTGCGTGTGTCGGGCAGAGGCAGAGATCTACTTCCTCACCCTTATAGGAAAGCTTTGCACTTCTTACAGTTCCCTCTCCTGCGTAATGTGTGAAGTAACCTGCGCGGTACTTCTCCTGAATCAGGAACGGATAAGATGCATCCTGTACGTGCTTTGTGCCGATACCAACCGGCCACTCCAGCTTCGCTGCATACGGACGAAGGTCAACGATTGCGCCGCCCTGATCCATATTGACGCAGGCTCTCATGTACGGATCGCAGTACCAGAACAGCTGCTTGTCTGATCCGTAAAGGATATCTCTCCAGAGCGCACACTCCGGCTCATTGTAGTTGCCGGCATCCACGCCCTTCTTCTCGCGGTAGTAATCTGCGAACTCGGACATCGTCATATCGACTAACTTGCCCTCTTTTTTCAGCTTGCCGTAATATGCACAGCCGTCGCTGTAAGACTTGTAGAGAAGCTCATACGGCTGCTCCCAGCGTCCCATCTTGTTCATCCAGCCCGGTCCTACAAACATCATGTTGTATGCATAACCGTTGTTGTATTTTCCTAACGAACGATACTGATCGATCAGGTTGTACAGATACGGATACTCCCAGGTCTTTGTATCGTAGATCATTCCGCGAAGTACATTCTGCGGATGCGTTCCGAAGTTGGAACCGTTACCGTCATAGCATGCGATCAGGTCGCGGGACAGATGCGGGATTGCAACGATACCGCTGTCCTCAGCCGCATTGGCTGCCGGTGCATGTGTATTCTGCTTGGACGGGATCCACGGTGCCCATGGGCCGCCGTCGAATAACGTGTACCAGGAGTTGTTGCAGGTATGGTAAGCTTTCGGACCTTCCTCCCAGCAGGTGGCAACCGCACACTTTACGGTCGGATAAGCTGCCTTGATATAGTTGGTCAGATCAGCATCCATGTAATAGGAACCGGTTGACTCCGGATAGAATCCGAATCTGTCATGGAACTTCTCAAACACATCGTTGACGATGGCTTTTTTGTCCTCCATGGAGAACATCCAGATACAGAAGTCCTTGGTCTTGTATTTCTCACGGAACTCCTCACATGGAAGTCCGAGCAGAGATAATGCGATCTCGTCTCCGTATACGTCGTGGTCATGCTTCGCAATCTCCACTGCCTCATCATTGAAAAGAGATGCGTATGTCATCTGAATGGTTACTTTTAACCCATTCTCATGTGCGAGTCTCTGCTGTGTCTTGAAAATATCCAGAGATTCTGTCAAAAGAGCCTTATCTCCGATGTCCTCTTCCTTTCCCTGTCCTGTGACAGTTGCGGAATACTCCGGAACCATCTCTGGTCTGTGAATCAGATTTAAAATAAATTGATCCATTTTCTTCCTCCTCAATTTCTATATTTCTTTCATTTTTATGGAAAAGATGCCTGGTGCATCCTCACCCGCCTAACTTATGCTGTTTTTGCATTTTTCTGATGCGAAGCTGGAAATACTCAGGCATTGCAGCCTTTGCCTCAGATTAAAACTTCATGGAAGAATGCCGCTTCTGCATTCTTCTAATGCGAAGCTGGAAATACTTCCTCTCTAATTAAAAGTTCTCTGAAAAATGCCGCTTTTGCATTTTTCTAACGTGAGATTAGAAACACTCAGGCTGCGCATCCTATGATGCGCTGTCTGCCATAGTGTTTCTTCTCACAATTTATCCCTTCACCGAACCGCCGGTAATTCCTTCTACATAGAACTTCTGCATGATAATGAACAGAATACCGATCGGGATACCGACCATAACGCCGCCCGCGCAGAATCTCGAGAAGTATGTCGGGATCAGAGTACGATTCAGCATGTTGTAAAGTCCGATCGCAACGGTCCAGTCTGTCGAGATACCGGAGTTTAAGATGATCTTTGCAAAAACGAAATCTGTCCACGGTACCAGGAAAGAACTGATAACAGTGTACACAATGATCGGCTTGGAAAGCGGAAGCACGATCGTGAAGAATGTTCTTGCCTCGGAAGCACCCTCCAGATACGCAGCCTCACGCAGGGATGTCGGAATCGTATCAAAGAATCCCTTCGCCACAAGGTAACCTAGTCCGGATGCACCGGAGTACACCAGAATCATACCGATATGGCTGTTGGTTAAGTTGACGGACTTCAAAATAAAGTAAATAGCGATCATGGACAAAAAGCCCGGGAACAGCTGCAGCATAACTGCGATATTCATGAGAGCTTTTCTTCCTTTGAAACGCATGCAGCTCATTGCATAGCTGACCATCAATACAAAAGAAGTTGAAATCAGACATACAAAAATGGCAATAACCAACGTATTCTTAAACCAGATCGGGAATTGTGATACTGTGTCCGGTTCAAAGAGCATACGGGTATAATTGCGGATCGACCATGTCTCCGGGAAGAAGCGGCTCGTGTTCATGCCATCATATCCGCTAAACGAGGTTACAATCAGCCACACGATCGGCGTGATCCAGATCACTGCAAGCACAGCAAGCACTACGTGAAGCAAAACGGAATTAACAATTTTTCTCTTTCCCATCATCTGAATGTATCCTCCTTATCTCCTTTAATCAGGAAGTTAAAGGCAAATAATGTAATGACTGCACATACGATAAAGACGCAGATACCGATGACGGATGCCATCTTATAGTTGTACTGCTCACTGGTCAGACGATACAGCCAGGTAACCAGAAGATCAATCTCCTTACCCCAGGAAGCCGCCAGTTTCTGGTTGGTCGTTGTGTAAATATCCTGTGTCAGCAGGTAAATTACATTAAAGTTATTGATGTTTGCCGTAAACTGTGTTACGAGGTATGGTCCTGTGATAAACAGCATATACGGCATTGTGATCTTGCGGAAAATCTGGAATGAGTTTGCTCCGTCAATCTTCGCACTCTCTTTTAACTCTTCCGGAATGTTCATAAGTACACCGGTTGCAATCAGCATCAGATAAGGAACACCTACCCAGATATTGATGACAACGATCGTGATTTTCGCCCAGACCGGATCGCTCAAAAACGGAATATAATTTGCTTTGATCCAGCCAAGATTCTGTAACAGATCAACCAGACCGATGTTCTTGCAGAATGAATTGACAATTCCTGTATTTGCGAAAAAGTTACGCAGCAACAGCAATGTTACAAACTGTGGAACGGAAATAGCTGCAACAAAAAGCGTTCTCCACATCTTTTTTAATTTTGTGTTCTTGTTGTTGATCAGAAGGGCGAGAATAATTCCTCCAAAATAGGTCGTAAATGTGGCAAGCACTGCCCAGAGCAGCGTCCATCCCAGAATTCTCCAGAATGTATATCCGAATGTGGAGGTAATGCTCGTGGTAAACAGGGACTTAAAGTTTGCAAGTCCCACCCAGGTAAACAATGCATTTGGCGGCATATGACTCTTATCATAGTTCGTAAATGCAATGCAGATCATAACGACCAACGGCATGATATTAAAGATAATCACACCCAGAACCGGAAGCGCCAGCAACGTAAAATGAAACTTATCATTCAGCATCTCATTGCAGTCTTCCTTAAATGTATTGATGTGCTTTCCCGCTTCAGCGCGAAGCTGTAAGCGGTATGTATTTCTCACGTTTGCCATCCAAAGCAGGATTCCCACAATGAGAAAACTCAGACTGATGACACCGAAGAGCAGAATCAGAAGGGAGTTATCATAATCATTGACCTCATTCTTCATCGTTGCCGGGTTGTACACCATCGCACGCTCTACCGTACCTAAGGTATTCAGCTGGCTGATATATGGCACCCCGATCAATACCGTATATAGAATTAACCCGATTTCCAGTAATGTTACCAGAAATCCCTTGATGATTTGTTTTCTTTTCCAATAACCGGCACCCGCTACGAGCAGCGATGCTTTCACTGCACCGTCCCCTTTGGCGGCAGCCTCACCAAATTCCTTAAAGAATTTTCCGATTGCTCCGAAGAATGCAGCCACCGGATTCTTTTTACTTTCCTTACTATTCATGCAAGCACCCATGCCTTTCCATAACCGTCATTTTCTGTAAAATGGCGTTCTCCTTGTATCTTTGCTGCACGCAGTGTATACCTGTTCTGCGTGTTCTTTGGGTTCTGTTGATATTCAGATGAAGAAAAAGACCCACTCACGATTCCCATCTTCGTATGCGGGCCTTTTTCTCTTCATACACTCTTATAAAATCGTGTTACTGCTTATTCTGTCGGCTGTGATGCAGACTCTACCAGATTATCCAGCAATGTCTGTACATCTGTTCCGTCCGGGTTACCCTGAGCAATGATCTCACCAAATGCTTTGGACGGATCCCAGTAACCGCTGCCTACTATCTGAACAACACCGTTAGCACCATTCTGTGCGGTAACTGCAGCGATTGCTACATTTGCTTTAACCTCATCAGACTCGCCAGCTGCAATGTTGGACGGTCCGATCTGTCTCTCAGCAAAACGTGTCTCCTGGCTCTGCTCGTTGGTTAAGAACTTTGCTAATTCCATAGCCCAGCCAACCTGTGCAGAGTTTGCATTAACACCGATCATCTTGTAACCAGCTGCAGAACCCATCGGAACCTGGTTGCCAGCGCATGTATAAGTCGGAAGTGCGCATGCTGCATATCCATCACCGAATGCTTCCTGTACTGCTGCTGCATCCCATGTACCGGAAACGATAGCACCAAGCTCACCAGTTGCAATCTGGTTTGCTGTATCACCGTCTGTGATTGGTAAGAATGCCGGGTTTGTTGCGATTGCAAGCATACCGTCTACAACATCGGTACCTTTGATACCGTCAGCAGATGTTCCGTTCCAGTCCATTGCTGTGCTTCCGTCATCATTTAATACTGTTGTAAATCCTGCTCCGTAGAAGAAACCTGCATTGTACCAGCCGCTTGCAAGCACCATTCCGGCTTTCTTGCCTGCTGCTGCACAGTCTGTAAGGATTGCATCCCAGTTGGTCGGATCTGTTACAACATTGCTGTCATAATATAAGAAGTATCCGTTATCAGCAGACATCGGGTAAGCATATAATGTACCGTCTACGGTAGCTGCCTCAACAGCACCTGCTACATTCTGGCTGGAGACAGTATCAACATCCTGTACTGCCTGTAATACACCTGCATCTACAAGATCAATCAGCTGATCACTTGCGAATGCGAATACATCAGCTGCTGCTGTCGGATCAACTAAGATATCATCCTTAGCATTTGCCTCAGACTCTACACCAACTGTAATGTCAAATGTCTGATCCGGATTTGCTTCCTTAAACTGCTCAATAAGCTCGTTGGTTAATGTCTGGTCTTCCTCAGCGGCCCATACTCTTAAAGCAATGGTGTCTCCGCTTGCTGCAGGAGCTGCTGCTTCCTCAGTACCTGCTGCTGCGCTGTTGTCTGCTGCGCTGTTGTCTGCTGCTGCATTGCTGTCTGTTGTCTCGCTGCTGCTTCCGCCGCATCCGGCTACCATGGTTGCTACCATGCTCGCACATAATAATGCGCTCAAAACTTTTTTCTTCATTTTGAAAATCCTCCCTTTTCTTTTTCAAAACTTTTTCAGAACGCCGCATGCCCAATTCTGTATCGTACCTGCGGTACTGCGCATCTATTGCGCAATCGGTTGTTCTATGATTAAAGTATATTACGTGCCTGTTTTGATGTCAATGTGTATATTTTATAATAAATTTGCTTCTTTTTTGGCATAAATGCACAAGTTTTAAAAAAATATCAGCTTTTCGTGGAATCATTCATTATTTTTGTGCAACCGATAAACCCGAATATTCCAAGCATATTCCACTGTTTTCTTTATATTTTCCAACATTTCAAGCGCATATTGAGCGATTTTGCTGATTTTCCCATTCCCTGCACCATTTCCGGCGTGTCAGACACCGTATTCCGACACAATCCGCACTGCCCGGTGTGCACTATTTCGTGGATTCCTTGAGTACGACCTCATATGGAAGTAATGTCTTCTGCTTTACCTCCAGTCCCTCCACAAGATCTAAAAGCGTCCGGCACGCCACTTTTCCAAGTTCCTTGGCATCGAAAGCAAGCGAAGTGATCGACGGCACATGGTTCTCGAGAATCGTGCTGTCATAAAAAGATGCCACCCGCACATCCTGCGGCACCCTGACGTGCTGTTCCCGCAGTACCTTTAAAACCCTGCTGGTCACCGCATCGTCCATGCACAGGATGCAGTCCACGTTCTGCTCCATGATTTCCTTCACTGTTCTATCGACGCGCACCCGGTTTTCCGGGCTTAAGTACAGCAGGCTTTCATCCAGTATTTCCCCCTGCTGCTCATAGGCATCCCGGAATCCAAGCAGACGGCTGTGCGTTACCATGTATCCCTCGTCCTCGCCTATCAGTGCAATCCGCTTTAAATTCTTCATTAAAATAATGGACGTCAGTTCCCGGCAGGCACTTCTGTGGTTGTGGTCGATCTGGATTACACCCTCATAATTCGTACTTCCTGCCGTCACAAACGGAATATTTTTCTGCTGCAGGAATTCAATCTGCGCGTCCTCCAGAAAGGTACGCATCAGAATCACACCGTCCACCTTATGATTTGCAACAATCCGCTCCAGCGAAGAAATATCATTCATCTGACACATCGTAAGCAGAATGTCATATCCGACCGTCTCCGCCATCTCCTGAATACCGAACAGGCAGCGCTGGAAGAAATTCCAGTCCACCACTTCATAATCGCGCGGCATCACCACACAGATATTGTACGTTTTCGACTGTGCCAGTCCCTTGGCGATGGCGTTCGGCTTATAATCGTGCTCCTCTATGTATTCCAGAACCCTCTTGCGGGTCTCTTTCCCGATTCTTCCCTTTCCGGATATTGCGCGGGAAACCGTTGTCTTTGAAACCCCTAACGCCTCCGCTACATCCGCAATGGTAATATCTTTTTTCTCTTCCTTCTCCATAGTAACCTCCAACCCCGGATCATCGTCCGGAGTTCCCCTTTATTTTGCGCTTGTTGCGCAATCTTTTTTTATTATCAAACACAATTCCGGAAAAATCAATCCCCTTTTTTACCAAAAATAAGTTCTCATTTTTTGCAGTATTTACGGTACTTTCTGTTGTTTACAGTCCATTTTTGTGATGGTATAATGAAAAAGCGCAAACGGTTGCACGTTTTTGTGTGCCGAAATGCGCAAAACAGCTACTTCTTATAGAAAATTTTAGAAAAGATTGGAGATCACCCGATATGAGAACAGATCACCTGCTCTTTGGAGCAGCCTACTATCTGGAATATTTGCCGTATGACCGTCTGGAGACAGATATGGAAATGATGGAGCGTGCCGGCATGAATACCATCCGCATCGCCGAATCCACCTGGAGCACCTTAGAACCATCCGACGGCGTCTTTGACTTTACCTGCATCGACCGCATGGTACAGGCCGCCGCAAAGCATCATTTTTCCGTCATCATCGGAACCCCGACTTACGCGATACCAACCTGGCTGGCGCGCAAATACCCGGATATTCTCGCCGTCACAGCAAACGGGCAGGAGCTCTACGGTCACCGTCAGAACATGGACATCACGCACCCCGGCTACCGTTATCACGCCGAGCGCATCATCCGCGCCATGATGGAGCACTTAAAGGACGTTCCGAACATCATCGGCTTCCAGCTGGACAACGAGACCAAGAGCTACGGAACGGCCGGTCCGCGGGTTCAGCAGATGTTCGTCGCTTCCCTGAAGAAAAAATACCCGGACATTTTGGATTTCAACCGTGAATTCGGTCTGGATTACTGGAGCAACCGCGTGAACGACTGGGCGGATTTTCCGGATGTACGCGGCACGATCAACCAGAGTCTTGCCGCAGAATTTCAGCGTTTTCAGCGCTCCCTCGTCACAGAGTTCCTCTCCTGGCAATCGGACATTATCAAAGAGTACAAACGTGACGACCAGTTCATCACGCAGAATTTTGATTTTGACTGGACCGATCACTCTTACGGCTATCAGCCGGAGGTCGACCAGTATGACGCCGCCCGCTGCATGACCGTGGCAGGCGCCGATATTTACCATCCTTCGCAGGACGACCTGACCGGAGCTGAGATCACTGTATGCGGAAATATTGCGCGCAGCTTAAAGAAGGACAATTATCTGATCTTAGAGACAGAGGCGCAGGGTCTGACCCCGTGGCTCCCCTATCCGGGGCAGCTGCGCCTGCAGGCGTACAGCCACCTTGCAAATGGCTCCAACAGCGTGATGTACTGGCACTGGCACTCGATCCACAATGCGGTTGAGAGCTATTGGAAAGGTGTGTTGTCACACGATTTTTCCGAAAATGAGACTTACCGGGAGGCTGCATCCATCGGTGCAGACTGGAAGCGGATCGGCACCCACCTTAAAAACCTGCAAAAGAAAAACCGTGCTGCCATCCTGCTTGACAATGACTCCCTGACCGGACTGCGTCTTTTCCCATTGAAAGACCTCGGCAATTACAGCTATAACACTGTTGCCCGCTGGCTTGGTGATGCTCTGTACCATTTAAATATCGAGTACGACATGATCTCCTCTGCGGAACGTGATTTTTCTTCCTACGGGTGCCTGATCGTGCCTGCACTTTACAGTGCTTCCGAAGATCTGCTCACCTCAATTTCTGATTATGTAAAAAACGGCGGACATCTGATCACGACGTTCCGTTCCGGTTTTTCAGATGAACAGTTAAAAATTTATGCGGATACACAGCCTCACATTTTACAGGAATGTCTTGGTATCCACTATGACCAATATACCTACCCGGTGGATGTTTCGGTAACACTGCCTGATTTTATGACTCATCCATCCGGCTCCGGTCATGAAAATGCGGCTTCCGATGCCGGCTCGTCATGTTCCGATGAATCCTGCACAAACAGCAGCAAATGTCTGCACTGGATGGATCTTGTGACCTGCGATACCGCCACACCGCTCTTTTTCTACGATCACCCGGTCTGGAAAAAATATGCAGCTGCCACAGTCAACCAGTTTGGAAAAGGTTCGGCACTGTATCTCTCCAGCATGTTTGACGGTGCTCTTCTGGAAAAAGTTCTGGTTCATTACTTTGCCTCGCTTCCGGAAACACTTTTAGCACATCCGGAATGCCACTTTCCATTGATCATCCGGGAAGGTGTCAATGATTTTGGAAAACGGGTAAGATTTTACTTCAATTATTCCAGTGAAAAACAGACCGCCATCTGCAAAGGGATCTCTGGCACGGAATTATTGTCCGGCAGAAAAATAATGGAACAGGAAACGCTTCCGCTGGAACCATGGGGCGTGGTGATCGTGGAAGAAAATTAATTTTTCCTTCACATACACAAAATATGCCGCACGAGAAGGTATTTTTTCGTGCGGCATATTTTTTTAGTGCCATCTTATGAATTTCATTTAGAAGTGTTTATTTTTCCTGTATGCGGTTCCCATCAGCGCACAGCCAAACAGTAATAATATCACTGCTGCTGCGATCGGTGTGTTATCCGAAGTCTTCGGACTTGCGATCACACTGCCTGTTGTCTGGCTCATATCTGTGTCATTTAAGACGATGACATAATCGGATGCATGTGAGAACTTAAAGTCTACAGTACCATCTTCTTTTACCTGTGCTGCCTGATAATACTCAAACTTACCGGTTGTCTCATTATAGTAATAAAGATTTGCTATTTTTCCACTGTGGTCCGTGCCAACGGAAAGTCTCAATATTCCCTCAAAACCAAATACTCCGTCATAATTTAAGGAAAGCTGGATGGTTTCATTTCCGTCTGCCAGCGCTGTCACTTTCTGTTTTGGAATATCACTTGTTCCCACAACCAGACCAAGATCGATCGGTGCTGTCACATTACCGGTGATATCTTTTCCATTGATGATCCAGCTGGCCTGATCACTTACCTTGAAGGTTACGTTCATATCTTTTCCTTTGATACTCTCGAACACATTTGCTGGAATCTTTGTTGTCTTTAACAGGTTTACACGGATTTTACTTCCGGTTTTTGCCTTATTCACTGCCTCGATCACATTTGCAAAACTCTCCTCCTGCACGGTTACTTCTGCTACAGCCTGTTCTTCCTGTTTTGGAGTTGTCTGGACTGCAGAATTGACCTGACTGGAATTGTTTCCTGATGTCTGCTGATTTCCGTTATGATCCTCTGTTGTTTTTCCATCTGGCTTTTTATCATCTGTTGTATTATCCGGAGCCGGTTCTGTTTTTGTCTCCGCAGTCAAAACAATTGTTCCACCATCTTTTGCTGCCGGAATGGTAACAGAAACGTTCTGGTCAGCAGAAACAGTGTAAGTTTTTCCATCATAAAGGTTTTTAAGAACTGTTCCGGCACTCTCTGCTACCGGGATCACTACTTCTTTCTCTGCCTCTTTCACATTCATTCCTACATATAAAGTGCTATTTCCATAACTTCTGCTGATCACTTCATAGCCATCTGCGTCGGAAACTGCAACTGTGCTTCTGTTTCCTCTTGCAAATACATCGGTATACGCATTGCGGATTGCAAGCATTGTCTTGTAATGGTTGTAAATACTGTTGCTGTCTGCTTTCTGTTTTTCCAGCTCCGTCCAGTCAAAGTCGCGGCGGTTTGTCTGGTATGGCCAGTTGTTGGCTCCACCCTGTCCAATCTCCTCTCCATAATAGAGTACCGGCTGGCCTTTTGCGGTAATCTGGAGTGTTGCTGCCACTTTCATCAGGTTATAAGCTTCTTCTTCGCTGATTTTGCTCTCGTTTACAAGTTTATACTGCAGAGTGTCCTCATCATGGCTGCTCAAAAAGCTTCCCATGACAGAGGTGTTGTTGATCGCATTGTTTCTCTTCTGCAGTGAATTTTCCACGCTGGAAATATTTCCTGTCACAAAGTTCTGTGCAAAATCGTTGAAATCAAAATCAAGAAGTGCATCCATCGTTCCGGTTCCTAATTCTCCTGCATTGTTGGCATATCCTGCACCGGAATACTCTCCTATCATTTTAAAATCAGGATTTACTTTGGTCAGGGAATTTTTAAATGCTGCCCATGTCGTTGTCTCTACATGTTTTACAGTATCCACACGATAATAGTCAATATTGTATTTTGACATCCACTCGGTCTGCCATGCAACAAGCTGGTCTGTCACTGCTTTGTTTTCCGTCACAAAATCAGGCAGATCTGACAATGAATCATATTTATCATCACCACTGATCGTGTTGCTGGAGTCACGGATCATGGAAATACTGTTTCCATCTGCATCTGTTAAAATACGGTTGAAGTAATCTTCTGTACCGTATCCTGCATGGTTTAATACTACGTCCACCATGATTTTCATTCCCTTGCTGTGGGCAGCATCCAATAATGCTTTGAACTGCTGCTCTGTTCCAAGATGTTTGTTTAACTTTGTGAAATCACTTGCCCAGTAACCATGATAGCCATAGGTAGCGGTATCTGTCTCATTATCATGCTGATCCTCTGTGATATTTTCTACGATCGGAGTGATCCAGATCGTGTTCACACCCAGATCTTTTAAATAATCCAGTTTCTGGTTTAATCCGGCAAAATCTCCACCGTGATAGCTGGAACCGCCTTTTTCACCAACGTTATAATCGCCTACTCCGTAAGCATCATTGTTGCTTGCATCTCCGTCAAAGAAACGGTCAGTAACCGTAAAATAAATCACTGCCTCATCCCAGTCAAAATCTCCGGCACTTTTTTTGCGCTCTGTGACGGTAACATTTGTCGCTGTTGTATATACATTTCCATAAATATCTTTCACTGTGACAGGAATCGTTTTTTCTCCTGCGGCTACCGTATTCAGGCAGGAGATTGTTCCTTCCATAAGTTCCGGCTCGATCGCAAACTCTTTTCCCAGTCCCAGCTCACTCAGATCGGCTGTGATCGCAGCAATTTCAGACGTTTCAAGACCTTCTCCGTCTTTTGCAGTCAATTCTACGGATAACACATTGTTGTCATTGTAATCCATTGCATACTGTGATAAAGAAGCCGTTACGCTCACATTTGCTTTTTTGAAGTGGCATACGCTGCATTCTTTTCCATTGCTGTCGTTTGCAGTTACATCATTAAATGCATCTAATTCCTCTTTTCCATTTACCACATAGTAATAATAGTAATCACCCGTGGAAACATCTGTAAGATTGTATACAAAACGATCGTTTTCTGCGTCATAAGCCATTGCATAAGTCTGTCCGTTGATCACAATACCTACATTTCCTTCTAAAGAAGCAAGGTTATTCTCTGCTGCCAGTTCATCATTTCTGTAGTAAAAATGGATTGCATTATTTGCTCCATCCCGCTCAAAGCCTGTGTTGTATGGCAATACTCTTGTGATTCCTTCTCCCTGTGTGAACACTGCTTTCACCACTGACTGGTCTGCCGGGATCGTCACATAATGGTCTCCGCCGTCTTTGTTTGCCCACTCATTGTCAGCAGTACTTTGTCTCATACAGAAAGATAACATCAGATCTGCCTGCGAATCTTTTACCGGAATTTTTGCAACCATTTTTCCATTGATGTCTGCAAATGCTACAGATACATCAGAGCCAAATCCACTGTTCCAGGTGTAAATGTTCCAGCCTGTGTAGTCCTTCGCCGGTCTGTCGTACTCGATCATGACGTAGCGGGATCTCGGTGCTACCAGCTCTGGAATCTCTGTGTATACCTGTTTACTATTGGATACAATATAAAGTGTTACATTTTCTGTTCCTGCGCTGTTGCTATAAGAAATCGTGTCCTTCTCCCATTTCCACTCGTCTTTTGATCTTGGGATGATCTGAAGGTCTGTATATGGAAGTTTTATTTCTGCACGCAGCCACTCATTCCCATCAGAAAGTGTCTCGGTTGCGGTAAAAGGTGTTCCCTCTGTCGCTCCAGCACCATTTTTCTCCCAGATCCATAAGTCAGATGCATTTTCTGACATATGTGTCTTATCAAAATCATAATAATAAATGGTATATGTATATAATTTTTCTGTCACATTGACCACAAAGTCAGAGGTCTGTCCGTTCTCTGCTTTTGCCGTCAGTTCTACGATCTGTCCTGTATAAGATTTTCCGATTATAATGCTATTTCCATTTAATGTAATATCTTTATTTGCAGTTTTTAAACTGTAAGTAACCGGAGCTTCACTGCTTGTTCCGTCTTCAGACCACAATGTCAGTTTTTCTGGAAGTGCTGTCTCAATTCCCTTCATGGCATCTGCTTTTCCGTCAGCCAAGCCCGGGACGATCAAAACACTGTTTGTTCCACTTACCCTGTTATTTGCCGGATCTGAAAACGATACATCCCAGGTTTTATTTAATGCAAATTTGTATTCATATTTTCCGGGTGCAATGGTAAATGTTCCAGACCACATACCTGCTGTCTCATCTTTTTTAAGTTCCCAATCAGATGAATCCTGTTTCCAACCATTCATTCCTCCCGGAACCGTAACTGCCTCTGCATTTCCGGCTTTGGCTGCTGGAACACGGAATGTTACATTTCGTCCAACTACCTCCGGACTTTTATAACCTGCCTCTTTGTATTCGATCATGGTTTCGGATTTATTGGCATCTTTATACCATTTCATGCCACCATTACCATCACTTAAATAATAGATTGAGGTATCTGTTTTTATCGCGTTGATGGCTGCTGTCACATCATCATTTGCAAATTTGTATTCTGTAGAATCCTCTGCATTTACAAATTGAAATCCGTTGATAAAATTACACTGCAGATCAACATAATACAATTTACTCTTTTCGTCATATGCTAATTTAGGTTTCTCCTGATCTACCCAGACAGTTGCATTTCCGATGTCACCATTTGTAATCTTAATATTCTCTCCCCAGCTATTAATAACTGGCGTCGTCCATCCAGCTGGTTTCTCAAAGTAAATACGGATGGTACGAACATATTCTGGTGTTTGCAGATCCGGAACAACTGTTTTTCCGTCCGCGTCCAGATAATATGCCCATGTTCCATCTTTTAGAATATAATATACATCTGTCGGAGTAGCTGCCGTATATTGTGATAACTTTCTATCATATGCTGGATTCACTGTGTTCTTTGTATTACCAAAGTCCAAAAACTGAAATCCAGTAAAAGTACCCTTCACGCTAAGTGTATACTCCGTTGTATTACTACCTACAGACTTTCCTTGGCTCATAAAAAAGCCTTTGGCTCCATCCCAGCCTGGTATCTCAGTTCCATCTGCATTCTCGGTATTGGCATTTCCACTTACGGTATTTCCACTTACCGCATAAGTGCCACCCCAGAACTGTACCGCTGGCGTTTTCCAACCCCAATTTGACGGCATCATAAAGTGAATCGTCAGATTCTGCTCCTCCTGTGCCGCCTGTACAGTTCTGCTTCCGCCACCAAATGCCGGAACCATAGTTACTACCATTGCAAGCGCTAACAGAAAACATCGAATTCTGCTTGCAATACTTTGTCTTTTTGAAAGCTCCTTAACAACTTTCCCATCATTCCCTCTCCTTTTCCTCCT
>ERZ779658.1719-NODE-1719-length-14935-cov-2.253360_pt1 | contig 14935 bp, 13 predicted proteins | sample MGYA00511485_ERZ779658 | MGnify/ENA primary metagenome ERZ779658 (study PRJEB29588, sample SAMEA2162182) | human gut metagenome | biome: human gut; feature: human-associated habitat; material: faeces | place: Denmark | collected 2008/2010 ... | reverse complement strand
AGACTCCAGCGCTTCCCTCACTGCCGAGGCTTGCTCGGACCAGGGATACAGATAGCCATTTTTATCCTTCGGATAAATTCCAAGATTTTTAAAAAAAGATGTTGTCTCAGGCTCAGAAAATTTTCCGATTGATTTCCATGCAAATCCGCTATTATCGCTTCGATAGCAGGATGGATCCTGAAAACGATTGGTAAAGTTACATCTGCCATTACCCGTCGACAGTATTTTTCTGCCAATTATTTCATTCTGTTCCAGAAGCAGTACATCTGCGCCGTTCTGCGCCGCCGTAAGTGCAGCCATACTGCCAGCTGCTCCGCCGCCGATGATGATGACTCTTTTTTTCATTCTATAATTCCTTTACAATTCCTTTTTCATATAACTTCTGAAGAGACATTAAAATACCAAGTTTTGCATGCGCCCAGGTGAGACCTCCCTGAAAATATACTGCATACGGTTCTTTGATCGGTCCATCTGCACTCAGTTCGATGGACGATCCCTGTACAAATGCCCCTGCCGCCATAATCACATCACTGTCATATCCCGGCATTGCCCACGGTTCCGGTGTTACATAACTGTCAACCGGTGCTGCCGCCTGGATTCCCTGACAGAATGCGATTACACCTTCCGCACTTCCAAGTGTTACCGCCTGAATGATATCGTGGCGTTCCTCTTTTCCGTCCGGTACAACTGCATAACCAAGCTTTTCATATACATTCGCCGCAAAAATAGCACCTTTTAATGCACCTGCAACAACAGTCGGTGCAAGGAAAAGTCCCTGATAAAACGACTGCATCACACCAAGTGAAGCACCCACTTCTTTTCCAAGTCCAGGAGAAGTAAGGCGGTAAGCACACTGCTCGATCAGATCCTTTCTTCCAGCCACATAGCCACCGATCGGGGCAAGTCCGCCGCCCGGATTCTTGATGAGGGAACCGACAACCAGATCCGCACCCACATCACTTGGCTCCTTTTCTTCTACGAATTCACCATAGCAGTTATCTACCATACAGATGACTTCCGGTTTGATCTTCTTGACAAATGCAATTGCTTCCCCAATTTGATCCACAGAAAAACTCGGTCTTGTCTGATATCCTTTGGAACGCTGGATCGTTGCCAGTTTGATTGTTTTATCTTCCAGAGCTTTTTCAATCGCAGGATAATCAAAATATCCATCTTCCAGAAGCTCTACTTGTTTATAGGAGATTCCATATTCTGCAAGAGAGCCGTTAGATGGACGGATTCCGATTACTTCTTCAAGTGTATCATATGGTTTTCCAACCGGAGATAACAGTGTGTCTCCAGGACGAAGATTCGCTGCAAGCGCAAGCGCAAGCGCATGTGTTCCGCAAGTGATCTGCGGACGTACGAGTGCAGCTTCTGTATGAAAAACAGAGGCATAGACATCCTCTAAAGTATCTCTTCCCTGATCATTGTATCCATATCCGCTTACATAGTTAAAGCATCCTTCACTTACGCGGTTTTCCTGCATGGCATGAATTACTTTTAACTGATTGTATTCAGCGTTTCTGTCAAATTCTTCAAAACGTTCTTTTAGTTTCTCTTCTGTCTTCTGTCCGAATGCCCAGACTTCTTTGCTGATTCCTAGCTGTTCGTAAAGTGTTTCTGTAGTTGGTGTATTCATTTTTCTTCTTCTTTCTTTTTAAGTTTTTTATCGTTTGATTTACATGGCAAAGCTGCATTTTATCTAAATGCAGCCTGATGTCCTAATGAATGATTTCTTTTTCCTTTAAAACAGTGAGCATCTGTTGGATCAGTTGTTCATCTTCTCTTCCAATCTCACTTTTATCAAGCCAGATGACATCTCGTTCTCTTCTAAACCAGGTCAACTGCCGCTTGGCAAAATGTCTCGATTCGCGCTTGATGATATAGATGGCTTCCTCCAGGGTGCTGGTGCCGTTTAAATACGCCAGTATCTCTTTATAGCCAAGTCCCTGCATTGCAGTTGGAAACTTTTTATATTTTTCTTTTATTTGTTTTACTTCTTCTATAAGGCCATTTTCTAGCATTATATCTACTCTTTTATTTATTCTTTCATATAATTTTTCTCTATCTATATTAATTGCAAATATTTTATAATCATATTTTACTTCTTTTTTTCTTGATTCTTTTTCTTGCTCTGTTTTATTTTTTCCAGTAGCATGATATATTTCTAATACTCTAATTATTCTTTTTCTATCATTTATACTGATTTTTTGCATTGCTTGTTCATCAATTTCTTTTGCTTTATTATATAAATTTTCTAAGCCTTCTTCTGCTTCTTTTTCTAATTTTTTCCTATATTCTTCATCAAATTTTATTTCAGGATATTCTATGCCATATATTAATGAATCTACATATAATCCTGTTCCACCTACAATTATTGGTATTTTTCCTTTACTAATAATATTTTCTATTGCTTTTTCGGCATCAGTTTTGTAATCTGCTACACTATATCTTGTATCTGGTGATACAAAATCCACCAAATAATGTTTTATTCCTTGCATTTCACTTTTTGTAACTTTTGCTGTTCCTATATTCATATCTTTATATATTTGCATAGAATCACTTGAAACTATTTGTCCATTTATTTTTTTTGCAAGTTCTATTGATAGCGCTGTCTTACCTGATGCTGTTGGGCCACATATAACTATTACTTTTGGTTTTGCCATTTTGTTTACTCCTTGTACAATATATTTATTATTTTAATGTTGCTTTATTATATACATTTAATATTCCATTTTGAATATCTTTTAAATACCCACATTCAAAAATAATTACAATTATAAATAGTATAAAAATTACTAAAAAACTTTTTTTTGCATCCTTGTAATCAATATCATTACATGATATCTTATTTAGTATTTTTGCAATAAATGGCATAATAATTAATCCATTTACCATTGTAAATAAAAGTACTAAAATTGTTTTTACATTTTCCATTGCTTCTTTTGAATTATATAATATATCACTTTTTGATATATTAAACACTATTAATGTTACAATATATATTAAGACAAATAATACTATCATTGTAATTATTTTTTTAATTTTTTCTATATCTCCTAAATTATGCCATGTCCAACTTATTAAAATTAAAAACATTGCAATCATTATGGTTATAATTATTGGCATAAATTTTTCTCCTATTTTCTAGCAAATTTTCTTTCTATATCATATTTTGTCATTTTTATTGCTGTTGGTCTTCCATGTGGACATGTAAATGGATTTGGAAGTGCTAATAATTTATTCATTAAACTATCAACTTCTTCTACAGATAAAGCCATATTTGCTTTAACTGCTGCTTTACATGCAACTGTCGCAATAAATTTTTCCTCTTTTTCTTGTTTTGCTGTTCTTGCTACTGTATTTATTTCATCTAATGTTTCTAAGAATAATTCTTTTGTGTCTAAATCTATACAAAATGTTGGAACACCTGTAAGTTTTATTGTGTTTTCTCCAAACTCTTCCAAAGAAAATCCTGCTTGATTAAACATTGCAAAGTTTTCTTTGGCAATTTCCATGTCTTTATGTGAAAGTGTTATTATATCTGGTAATAACAACATTTGGCAATCTTTATTTGTTTGGCTATAGTAATTTTGTTTAACTTTTTCATACATTATTCTTTCATGTGCTGCATGTTGATCTATTATATACATTTCCTTATCTATTTCGACAATTATGTATGTTTTAAATACAATTCCAATAAATTTGTATGCAGGTTTTTGGTATGTTCCTATGTTTTCAAACATTGAAACATTGTCTTTTACTATATCGACTGCATCTAAATTGTCTTGTTGTTTTTTTTCTTCTTTTGGTTTATCTTCTATTTTTGTACCAAATAATTTTTGATACATTTCTTTAAATTCTGGTGTTATTTGACTTTGTTGTTCATCTAACTGATTTTTTAATTCTTTGAATTTTTTTGTTATTTCATAATTTGAATCTTCATTTTCTTTTTTTCCTTGCTCTTCATCATTTTGTTCATTAACTACTACATTTTCTTTAATATCATTATTATTGTCTTGGATTTTATTTTCTATAAAGTTATCATTATTTGTTTCTATTTTATTGGTTTCTTCTTTTAGAATATTATTTTCTTCTTGTTTTACTTCATTTATTTGTTTGTTTTCTATTGTTTGTTCTTCTTTATTTTCTGTATCATTATAAATATTAGGGTGAAGCTGTCTTAACAAAGACTCTACTTTTTCTTTGTTTTCTCCAAAGTATGTATAATTTACTCCAGTTGGAATTTTTTGTTCTACATTCTCTTTAGTCTCTTCCATAACCTTTAAGTCTTGTTTTTCTTCAACATTTTCTTTTTCTTGTTTTATTTTTTCTTGCATATTTTTCAATTGATTAAGAACATCAGATGTATCTACTAAGTTGTCAACTTTTTCTTCACTATTATTTTCTAATTTAGTTTCATTTTGTTTTTTGTCCATATACAAGTCTTCAATTATATTAGTTTTTATTTTACTTTCTTCATTTGTATAATTTTCTATTTGTTTACTTTTCTTTTTCCAACCAAATAGTCCTCCTGTTGAATGCTTTTCTTCTATAGATTTTAAATCATCAAAGCTTTGGATTTTATCATTATTTTGAATTATTATATTTGTTTTTTCTGTATTTGCAACTAAGTCATCTTTTAATAATGTGTCTTTTATTGTGTGATATATTGCTTGAAAAACTTTATTTTCTTCTTCAAACCTTACTTCTAATTTTGCTGGATGCACATTTACATCTACTTTTGCTGGGTTCATTTTTATATTTAATACAACAAATCCAAATTTACCAATTGGTATCATGCCTTTATATGCTTGCTCTGTTGCTGCTGATAATGTTTTATCTTTTATGTATCTTTTATTTACAAAAAATAATTGATTGCTTCTATTTGATCTTGCAATTTCAGGTTTTCCTATAACTCCTGTAATTTCAATATCCTCATAATTGTACTTTGTTTCTATTATTCCTTGTGCAATATCTTTTCCATAAATACTATATATTACACTTTTTATATCTCCATTTCCAGATGTTTGGATTATTGTTTTTCCGTGAATTTATTAATTTAAATGAAATTCCTGGGTTAACTAATGCAATTCTTGTAATTACATCTTCTATATAGCCTGTTTCTGTATAATCCTTTTTTAAAAATTTATATCTTACTGGTGTATTGAAAAATAAATTATTTACTGTTATTGATGTTCCAACTTGACAGCCTACTTCTTCTTTTTCTAGTACATTTCCAGCTTCTACTACAATTTTATAGCCTACATCTTGTTCTTTAGTTTTTGAAACTAATTCTACATTTGCAATAGCTGCAATACTTGCTAAAGCTTCTCCTCTAAATCCCATAGATGTTACTGTATCTAAATCACTTGCATTTCTTATTTTACTTGTTGCATGTCTTTCAAATGCTATTTCTAAGTCATCTTTTGCAATTCCAGAGCCATTGTCTGTTATTTTTATATATGATATTCCACCATTTCTAATTTCTACTGTTATTTTGTCTGCTCCTGCATCTATTGAGTTTTCTACCATTTCTTTTATTACTGATGCTGGTCTTTCTATAACTTCTCCTGCTGCTATTTGGTTTATTGTTAATTCGTCTAATAATACTATTTTTCCCATTAGATTTCCTCCAATTATCTTTTTGTATTTTATCTTAGTCATTATATCATAACTTTAAAATTTGTATAGATTTTTGGCAAAAATATTTTATTTTTTTAGTTTATTATTCTTTTAATATTGCAAAGCCAATATTTTCTCAAATTTTAGAAAAAAATAGTAGGAAAACAACATTTTTATTTGCCATTTTCCTACTATATTTTTTTACCATGTAAATTCCCCATTAATTTTTCATATGGTGGTAGTACTTTAAATGGATTTTCTTTAATAATTTCAATTGTCAAAATTCGACAATTTTATAATTTGACTATTCATGTTTTGCCTAGTATAATATATAAAACAAAAAGCAAGGAGAATTACTATGAATTCATACTATTTAAACAAATTAGAATACAATAAAATTTTAGAAATATTATCAAATTTTTGTACAACTTTTATTGGTAAAAGACTTTGCCTAGAGCTATTACCATCTAATGATAAAAATAAAGTAAAACAAATGTTGCAAGAGACAAGTGAAGCAACAAGTATTTTATATAAAGCTGGAAGTGTGCCTATTTATGATATAACAGACATTACAATATATTTAAAATTACTTGAATCAGATGGAGTTTTAACAGCAAAAGCTCTTTTAGATTTAGCTAATATATTAAAAAATGCAAATGAATTAAAAAAATATTTTAGTCAAAATTTTATAGACCAATCTAATTATGTAATTTTAGTCAATTATTTTAATATGTTATACACAAATGAAGATTTATATAATAATGTTTTTAAATCAATACTAGATGAAAATACAGTTTCAGATGATGCATCTTCTACTTTAAAAACTATTCGTAAAAATCAGAGAAAATTAGAGCAAAACATAAAATCATCTTTAAACAACATTTTGCACTCATCAACATATTCAAAATATTTACAAGAAAATGTAGTTACAATTAGAAACGATAGATATGTTTTGCCTGTAAAAGAAGAATATAGAGCTCAAATTAAAGGTTTTGTACATGATATTTCAAGTACTGGTTCTACAGTATTTATAGAACCTTTGTCAATTTTTGAACTTAATAATGAACTTAACAATCTAAAAATTGAAGAAAAAATTGAAATTGAAAAAATTCTTAAAAACTTGTCACAAAGTTTTACTCCATATACCCAAAATTTAAAATTAGACCAAGAAACAATTGGTTTACTTGACTTTGTTTTTGCAAAAGCAAAATATTCTAAAACAATATATGGTATTACACCTATTATAAATGAAAATAAACAAATTAATTTAAAAAATGCAAGGCATCCTTTAATAGATATAAAACAGGTTGTTCCAATTAATATAGAAATTGGTTCAAAATACTCTTCTTTAATTATTACAGGTCCAAATACCGGAGGTAAAACTGTAACCTTAAAAACTGTTGGTCTTATTACAGTTATGGCATGTAGTGGGCTTAACATTCCTGCTGATGATGGGTCAGAAATATTTGTTTTTGATAATGTTTTTGCAGATATTGGTGATGACCAAAGTATTAGCAACTCTTTAAGTACCTTTTCTTCACATATGGTAAACATTGTAGATATAATAAATACATCTACTTCTAATTCTTTAATTTTGGTAGATGAACTTGGTTCTGGAACAGATCCTTTAGAAGGAGCAAATTTAGCTATTAGTATTTTAGAATATTTTTATAGTAAAAATTGTATAACAATTGCTACAACACATTATCAGGAATTAAAAAAATATGCTTTAGTAAATACTGGCTTTGAAAATGCTTCTGTTGATTTTGATATAAATACATTATCTCCTACATATAAGCTTTTAATTGGTGTTCCAGGTAAGAGTAATGCATTTGAAATTAGCAAAAAATTAGGGTTAAATTCTAAAATAATAAATAAAGCAAAATCACTTTTAAATGAAGAGGATGTAAAATTTGAAGAATTATTAAAAAATATTTATGATGAAAAAATAGAAATTGAAAAACAAAAAAATGAAATATCAAAAGAATTAGAAAAAGTATCAAGTCTTAGAACATCTTTAGCTAAAGAAGATGAAGAGAAAAAACAAAAAGCAGAAAACTTAATAAATAACGCAAAAATTGAAGCTAGAAATATTTTAATAAGTGCTAAAGAAGAAGCAAGCAAAGCCTTAAAGCTTATAAATTCCTCTTCATATAAAGATATAAACAATATAAGAAATGATTTGAACAATAAAATTAAAAATAATTCTATTAATTACAATAATTCTACAATAGATATTATCCCTTTAGATGCTACTAAAATTAAACCTGGTTTAAATGTTTTTGTTTCTAATTTAAACCAAGAACGGTACTGTAGTTTCTAATATTTCAAAATCTAATGAAGTGCAAGTACAAGTAGGTAGTTTAAAGATGAATGTAAATATTAAGTTTTTGTCAAAATCTAAAAATTCAAAACCTACTCAAAAAATAGCTTATAATTTTAATAGTTTTTCTAAGTCTAAAAATATTAATACTGAAATTAATGTTATTGGTGAGACTGTATCAGACGCTGTTTTACTTATTGATAAGTTTTTAGATGATTGTAGCTTAGCAAAACTTTCTACTGTTCGAATTATACATGGTAAGGGAACTGGAAAATTAAAAAATGGAATTCACACTTTTTTAAAAACTAATCCACATGTTAAAAGCTTCCGAATGGGAACTTTTGGTGAAGGTGAAATGGGAGTTACTGTGGTCGAATTAAAATAAATAAGAGCGAAAATTTTCGCTCTTATTTTAGGTTTTCTTTAAGAGATTTAACGAATTCCAGCATTTTTAAATTTTTTTTAAATTGTAATGTTATACCAACCACATAGTTTTCTCCTAATTCAAGCTCTGGATAATCCTCTATTTCTTGAACATAACCATCTAACTTCTCAGCTATTTCCATTACTTTAAAAATCATCCTAATACATTCTGTGTGAATATCAGGTTCTTCTGATGCAGTCGATACCATCACTTTCATTAATGGTATATAATCATTTGTCCGTTTTGTTCTTAATCGAATCAACCCATTCATGTTAATCCCTCCAAAAAATTAGATATATATATTATAGCATGGTTTACAATAATAATCAAATATATTTTTCAACTAAAATAACCGTTCTTCCACTTCTAGTTGTTCCTGTAAATTCTTTTATTATAAATCTTCCTTTTCCCCTTATTGTAATAATGTCATTTTGTTTTATTTGCTTAGATGCTTTTATTTCATTTTTTCCATTAACAAATACTCTTTGTGCTTCCATTATTTGCACAGCCTTACTTCTTGAAGTTTTAGCTAAGTCTGATACAATATTGTCTAGTCTTAATGATGGAACAATTATTTTTACTTCTTCTATTTTTATTTCTTGTTTTCTTATTTTACTTATCTCATCTACAATAATTTTGCTATTTTGAAATCTTGTAAGTGATCCCAACTCTGTTTTTAGTGTATTTGCAAAATCAACAAAAGTTATAATATCAGCCCCATTATTAAACACCAAAATATCTCCTACTTTTTCCCTTTTTAGTCCAAGTTTTACTATTCCACCTAAATAATTTCTATGCGCATATTTTCCATTCATTTCTTCTGGTAATTCAATTCTTACTATACTTAAAATTTTATTATAATTTTTTTCTAACATTTCCATATTATATTTTTCCGGATAAATTATTAATGCTTTTCTTTCTGCATTATCAAAACCACCATAAAATATATAATTTTTATAATTATTCTTTTTTAAGAAACTTTCTACACATGAAATTTGATACATATCCAAAAAATCTGTATATTCAATTTTTTGCCTTGTTTGTGAAAATTTTATTTTATCTAATACTTGTGCTATTAAAATTTTATCTTCTTGTCTTTTATACTCACTTAAAATTTCTTGTTTTTCCATAGTATTCCTTTCTTATATATTTTTTAATATATCATTTTTTATTGTTATAGAATCTAATCCATATATTTTTTCTAGCTCTTCTACTTTTCCATGTTTTATAAATTCGTCAGGATATGCATATTGTTTAAATTTTACACCTTCAATTTTTTCATCTATAATTAACTCTTTTACTGTAGTTCCTAATCCATTTATTTTTGTTCCATCTTCAATAGTAACTATATTTTTAGTTTTTAATATTGATTCTTTAACTGTTTTTACATCAAATGGTTTCAAAAACCTAGCATTTATAACATCTGCTTCTATATTACATTTCTTTAATTCATGTGCAATTTCTACTGCCCTTTCTACCATTTTTCCAATTGCAACAATTGTTAAGTCTGCTCCTTTTTCCAGTATTTGTGCTTTTCCAAATTTAATTTTTTCATGGCTATTTATTTTTGTTTTTCCTTCTCCACCTCTTGGATATCTTATTATTACTGGCTTATTTAGGGTTACCGCAAATTCTAACATATCTTCCAATTCTTTAAAATCCATTGGTGCCATAATCGTTAAATTTGGAACTAATCTAAAAAATGCTAAATCTAATGTTCCTTGATGTGTTTCTCCATCTTGCCCTACTAGTCCTGCTCTATCAACACACATAATTACTGGTAAATTTTGAATTGCCACATCATGTATTACTTGATCATATGCCCTTTGATAAAATGATGAATAAATTGGAACAACTGGTATTATACCTTCTTTTGCCATTCCTGCTGCAAGTGTTATTGCATGTTGTTCTGCAATTCCTATATCAAAAAATCTATTTGGAAACTCTTCTTTAAATTTTGTAAGTCCTGTACCATCCTTCATTGACGCTGTTATTGCAACTATTTTTTCATTTTTCTTTGCAAGTTTTACTAATTTTTCTCCAAAAACTTTTGAATAATCAGCACTTTTCTTAACCTTACTTTTCCCTGTATTTATATCAAATGGCGCTGTTGCATGAAATTTGTCTGGATTTTCTTCTGCTATTTTATACCCTTTTCCTTTTTTGGTTAAAACATGTATTAATACAGGACCTTCTACTTTTTTACTTAATGTAAGTATATTTTCTAGCTGTTCTATATTATGCCCATCTACCGGTCCCAAATATGTAAAACCTATATCTTCAAAAAACATTTTTGGTATAATTAATTGTTTTATACTCCTTTTTACTTTTTGAATTACTTTTACTGTCGTTTTTCCGACAATTGGAATATTATTCACAAATTTTTTTATATAATTATTTGATTTTGTATATGTTTTTTTAGTTCTAAGTTTACTTAAAAATCTATTTATTCCTCCAACATTTGGAGATATACTCATTTCATTATCATTTAATATTACTTTTATTCTTGTTTTACTAGCCCCTGCATCATTTAATGCTTCTAAAGCCATTCCTCCTGTTAGAGCTCCGATCTCCAATAACTGCAATTACTGAATTATCATTGCCTTTTATATCTCTTGCCCTTGCCATTCCAAGTGCTGCAGATATTGATGTACTACTATGTCCTGTATTAAAGCAATCTGTTTCAGACTCATTTGTTTTTGGAAAACCTGCTATTCCCCCTAATGTTCTTATTTTTTTTAATTCTTCTTTTCTTCCATTAATTATTTTATGTACATAGGTTTGATGTCCAACATCCCAAACAACCTTATCTGTTGGTATGTCAAATACTACATTTAATGCAATAGTTAGTTCTACAACCCCCAAGTTTGATGCCAAATGTCCGCCATTTTTTGATACAATATCTAATATATATTTTCTTATTTCTTGTGCTAATATTTCTTTTTCTTTTAAATTTAATTTTTTTACATCCTGTGATGAATTTATTTTTTCTAACATTTTATTTTCACCTAATTATTTTGTTTTTCTTTTACAACTATGTAACAATTTTATCACATTTATGTTACATTTTCCACTACTTTGTTGTATTTTTATAATTATTTTGTTATAATTATTTAGTAAAATAATAATTTATTTAATAAGGAGATAAAAAAATGAAGAAAAAAATTTTAAGTATCTTATTTTTAGTATTAATTTTAATAGCTAATTTTTCATTTGCATCATATAGTACTGTAAAAATGGAAGTAGTTGAAGAACCTATTTGTGAAATAAAATTTGGACAAAATTCAAAATTTCAAAAACAACTTATTTCTAAGGATTTAAATAACAAAGAAGTTACAATTGAGTTAAAAGTAACTAATGAAGATGAGGTTGCAAAACCTACAGGAGAATTAGTTTTATTGCTTGATAATTCACATAGTACAGATAGCATGACTAATCAAGGCGCAACAAGAAGAAGTCAAATTCAAAATTCAGCAAAAACATTAATTACAAATTTATTGAAAGATAACTCAGCATTAAAAATAAGTATTGTAACATTTGCTTCTTTAAATACTTCTAATTATAGTGAAGAAGGAACAATTAAAGATGCTAACGTACTTTGTTCTCTTACAAATGATGCTACTAAAATAACTAATAGTTTAACTAATATTCCTCAAAATGGACCTAGAACAAATCTTGAAGCAGGATTAGAATTAGCTTATAAACAATTTTCAAATGAAAAAAATAATAAATATATAATCGTTTTAACAGATGGTATTCCAAACCTTTCACTTTTTGAATCTACAGCAACAACAGAAAATAAACAATTATATTCAGATTATTCAATTAATAGAACAAAAAACAAATTAAAGGAAATAACAAAAAATGATGTTACTTTAATTACTATGCTTACAGGAATTGACACACCAGATACAATAGTAAGTGGAACAACAAAAACATATTCTGATATAATTAAAGAAGTTTTTGGAACTGCCCAAACTCCAACCTCTGGAATGTTTTATTACATATCTGATGAAGATATAGAAAAAACAATAACAACAGATATTTATAACAGTTTAATGCCAACAAACAATACTTTTAAAGATATTGTAATTGAAGATTATTTTCCAGACGAAATCGTTAAAAACTTTGATTTTGCATATGTAAAAAATGCAAATATTGGAAATATCTCTACCAAAATAGATGAAAAGACTAATAAAATAACATGGACAATACCTGAATTAGAATATGGAAAAACTGCTGTTGTACAATATAAATTAAAATTAAAACAAGACTTTGATAGTTCTATAGTTGATAAAATTTTAAACACAAACCAAAAAATTGATATGAAATATAAAGATTTTAATGATAAAGAGCAAAACGAAACTTCTAATATTACACCAAAATTAAGACTTACAGAACCAAAAGAAGCTCCACAAGATTTACCAAAAGCAGGTAATACATCTTTTGCCTTATTTATTACAATTATATCAGGTGCTTCAATATTTTTCTTAATTAAATTTGTACATATTTCTAAAAAAATGAAATAAATAAAATTTTAATAAATTAAAAGTCCCTTAAATTTCTTAAGGGGCTTTATTTTGTTTAATTAAATAATTCATTTTCTATATTTAATAATCTATTATATTTAGCAACTCTATCTGTTCTACATGGTGCTCCTGTTTTTATTTGTCCGGCATTTACTGCAACTGCTATGTCTGCTATTGTTGTATCTTCTGTTTCACCTGATCTATGTGAAATTATTGTTTTATAGCCGTTTTTTTGTGCCATTAAAATGGTATCTAATGTTTCAGTTAATGTTCCTATTTGATTTGGTTTTATTAATATGCAATTTGCAATATTATTATTTATTCCCCTTTGCAATCTTTTTGGATTTGTAACAAATAAATCATCACCTACAAGCTGAACTTTATTTCCGATCTTTTGGGTTAAAATTTTCCAACTTTCCCAATCTTCTTCTGCCAAACCGTCTTCTACAGATACTATTGGATATTTTTCACATAAATTTTCTATATATTCTATCATTTCTTCTTTACTTTTTAAAATATTAGTTTTCCAAAAATAATAGCCATCTTTTCCCTCTTTTTTAGCCGCTTCATACATTTCAGTGCTTGCAATATCTAATGCTAAAACAATATCTTTTTTTGGAACATAACCTGCTTTTTTTATTGCTTCTATTATTAAATCTAGTGCTTCTTCCTCACTTTGTAGTGTTGGTGCAAAGCCTCCTTCATCTCCAACAGCTACCATGTATCCTTTTTCTTTTAGCACCTTTTTTAGAGTTTGGTATACTTCTGCTCCCCTTTTTAATCGTTCACTAAATGTTATATCTCCTATTGGCATTATCATAAATTCTTGTATATTTATATTATTATCTGAGTGTTTTCCTCCATTTAATATATTCATCATAGGAACAGGTAATACATTTGCATTTATTCCTCCAATGTAGTTATATAATTCCATTCCTAAAGAATTTGCTGCCGCTTTACAACATGCAAGTGATACACCAAGTATTGCATTTGCTCCAAGATTTGATTTATTTGGTGTATCATCTAATTTTAAAAGTTCTTCGTCAATTTTTCTTTGATCATAAACATTCATATCTATTAATTTTTTTGAGATTTTTTTGTTGACATTTTCTACTGCCTTTTGTACACCTTTTCCAAAAAATCTATCTTTTTCACCATCTCTTAATTCTACAGCTTCAAAGCTCCCTGTAGATGCTCCAGATGGTACAATTGCCATGCCTGAAAAGCCCCCATCAACTACAACTTCTACTTGTACTGTTGGATTTCCTCTGGAATCTAATACCTCTAAAGCATTTACATCTTTTATTGCTAAAAAATCTTTCATACTATTCCCTCCTTATTATTTATTATAGTATGTTCCATTTTTTAACAATTTATTCTTTATGATACTTTTTTATTTCTTAACTGGGTTGCATATTTTATTGTCACATCATTTACTTTTCCTGATGAAATTCTTGCTATTTCCTCTATAACTTCTTTTTCTTGCAACAATTTTACATTTGTATTTGTTCTTTCATTTGTTACTTTTTTACTAATAAAATAATTATAATCTGCTGCAGCTGCTATATTTGGCAAATGTGATATACACAATACTTGATGAAATTTTGAAATTAAATTCAATTTTTCTGCAACAGCATTTGCTGCATTACCACTAATTCCTGTGTCTATTTCGTCAAATATCATTACTGGTGTTTTATCTGTATCTGACAATACCTTTTTTATTGCAAGCATTATTCTTGACATTTCTCCTCCAGATGCTATTTTTATTAGTTCTTTTTCGTCTTCTCCTAAATTTGTAGAAATTAAAAATTCTACCTTGTCTTTTCCTTCTTTATTAAAGTTTTCTTGTTTTTCTACTTTTACATTTATTTTTGCATTTTTCATTTCTAAATCTTTTAATTCTAAATTTATTGATTCACTTAATTTTTGTGCCTGCTTAACTCTTATTTTATTTATTTGTTCTGACATTTCTTCCATTTCATTTTGTATTTGTTCCAATTCACTTTTTAATTTGTTATTATAATCTTCTAA
>ERZ779658.1712-NODE-1712-length-14979-cov-2.839252_pt1 | contig 14979 bp, 5 predicted proteins | sample MGYA00511485_ERZ779658 | MGnify/ENA primary metagenome ERZ779658 (study PRJEB29588, sample SAMEA2162182) | human gut metagenome | biome: human gut; feature: human-associated habitat; material: faeces | place: Denmark | collected 2008/2010 ... | reverse complement strand
GCTTCATCCGCTTGTTTGTACCGCGTTCAACGCCGATTTCGATGGTGACCAGATGGCTGTTCACCTTCCGCTTTCTGTGGAAGCACAGGCAGAGTGCCGTTTCATGCTGCTCTCTCCGAACAACCTGTTAAAGCCGTCTGACGGTGGACTGGTAGCCGTTCCTTCACAGGATATGGTGCTTGGTATTTACTACCTGACACAGGAGAGACCGGGCGCAAGGGGAGAAGGCAAATTCTTCAAGAGTGTCAACGAAGCAATCCTCGCCTATGAGAATGGCGCGGTAACACTTCATTCCAGAATCAAAGTCCGCATGAGCAAGACCATGCCGGATGGAAAAAAGATTACCGGAATCGTAGAGTCCACGCTGGGACGTTTCATCTTCAACGAGATTATCCCGCAGGATCTGGGCTTTGTAGACAGAAGCATTCCGGGCAATGAATTAAAGCTCGAGGTCGATTTCCTCGTAGCAAAGAAGCAGAATAAGCAGATCCTTGAGAAAGTCATCAATATTCACGGCGCAACCAGAACTGCCGAGGTGCTGGATGCTGTTAAGGCGATGGGTTACAAATACTCCACCAGGGCGGCAATGACCGTATCCATTTCCGATATGACCGAGCCGCCGGAAAAGCCACAGATGATCAAGGACGCCCAGGATACCGTAGACCGCATTACAAAGCAGTATAAGCGTGGTCTTATCACAGAGGAAGAGCGTTACAAGGAAGTCGTAGAGACATGGAAAGAGACGGATGAGCAGCTGACACATGCACTTCTCTCCGGACTGGATAAGTACAACAACATCTTCATGATGGCGGATTCCGGAGCCCGTGGTTCCGATAAGCAGATCAAACAGCTTGCTGGTATGCGAGGACTTATGGCAGATACAACCGGTAGAACAATCGAGCTGCCAATCAAGTCCAACTTCCGTGAAGGTCTTGACGTACTGGAATACTTCATGTCTGCGCATGGAGCGCGAAAAGGTATGTCCGATACCGCTCTTCGTACCGCCGATTCAGGATACCTGACCAGACGTCTGGTAGATGTATCACAGCATATGATCGTTCGTGAGTCTGACTGCTGTGAGGGAACAGGCAGAGAGATCCCTGGTATGTGGGTAACTGCATTCATGGATGGCAAGGAAGAGATCGAGAGCCTTCAGGAGCGTATTACAGGACGTTTCTCCTGCAATACCATCTGTGATGCCGAGGGCAATGTCCTCGTGAAGGCAAATCATATGATTACACCGAAGCGCGCAGCGCTTGTTATGAGCAAGGGTGTGGATGAGAACGGAGAACCGCTTACAAAGGTGAAGATCCGTACCGTATTATCCTGCCGTTCCCACATGGGTGTGTGCGCGAAGTGCTACGGCGCCAACATGGCAACCGGTCAGGCGGTACAGGTTGGTGAGGCAATCGGTATCATCGCCGCACAGTCCATCGGTGAGCCTGGTACACAGCTTACCATGCGTACATTCCATACGGGTGGTGTTGCCGGTACTGATATTACACAGGGTCTTCCGCGTGTCGAGGAAATTTTTGAGGCAAGAAAGCCGAAGGGACTTGCGATCATTACCGAGTTCAGCGGTGTTGCCAATATCAAAGATACCAAGAAGAAGCGTGAGATCGTTGTGACGAACAATGAGACTGGAGAGAGCAAGGCATATCTGATTCCTTACGGTTCCAGAATCAAGGTTATGGACGGTGCAGTCTTAGAGGCCGGCGACGAGCTGACCGAAGGTTCTGTCAACCCGCATGATATCTTAAAGATCAAGGGTGTACGTGCCGTTCAGGATTACATGCTTCGCGAAGTACAGCGTGTATACCGTCTGCAGGGTGTTGAGATCAACGATAAGCATATCGAGGTGATCGTGCGCCAGATGCTGCAGAAAGTCCGCGTGGAGACAAACGGAGATTCCGACATGCTTCCGGGAACATTAGTAGATACGCTTGACTTCGAGGATACAAATGAGCTTCTGGAGAAAGAGGGCAAGGAGCTTGCAGAAGGCAAGCAGGTACTGCTTGGTATCACAAAGGCTTCTCTTGCAACCAACTCCTTCCTGTCAGCAGCATCCTTCCAGGAGACCACAAAGGTTCTGACGGAAGCTGCCATCAAGGGTAAGGTTGATCCGCTCATTGGTATGAAGGAGAACGTTATCATTGGTAAGCTGATTCCGGCTGGTACCGGTATGAAGAGATACCGCAATATCAAGCTGAGCTCGGATATTGATGAGAACGAGGAGATTGCATTCGATGATTTCGACGATTTTGATGACACTGATGTGGCAGATGAGAATTACGCATTAGAGGAGAATGTGCCGGAAGAGTCCGAGGATACAGAAGAATAAAACGCAGATTATATCTGCATTACAGAATGGGGCGGCCAGACAATGTATGGCTGCCTCGTTTTTTTTGAAAAGATGTTAAAGAACCGTGAAAAGATGTCGATAAAATAGATAAGGTATAATTTAGAGTTTCATAAAATGGGACGAACGCTAAAGGGATAGATCAAAGGAGATGGCGCGTATGTACAAGGATGTATGCAAGAGAATTTCGGCGTTTATGCTGACAGTATGCCTGATTGTGACGATGGTGGAATGGCCGACGACTGTCTGGGCAGGACAGGGAACGGTAAACACCTATCGGAACGGAGACGGGGTACTGGCGGGAGCGCCGTGCGAGGCCCAGGCTGTAGCTGCGGTATTTACAGCGAACCGCAATGCGGACGGAGCAGAACTGTTAGACAGTATTGACTTCTACGCACATGTGGATGACGGCAGCAAGGCAACGGCTACCGTGGAATATTACAAGGATGTAGAAGGCATGGCGCCGGATGCGGGAACGAGCATTTTCCAAAAAGAAGTCAGCGTGAAGGAAGGAAAGAATACTTATTCCGCAGGGCTGGCGAATCAGGTAATGGAGAATGGTTCCAGGTTTTCTGTGATCGTCCGGTTGAGCGGGGCGTCCTTTTATGTATATGGCGGTACGGCAGAGGGAGAGAGCTATATTCTCGGCAATGCCGGCTGGCAGGATATGTATACAGCGAACGGAAGCTGTGCGGCGGTAATAGCATATACCTATGATGTGACTGCAACATCCGGGAGAAGTTCTTCCAATGCGGCTGATCAGGCGGCGCTGCAGAGCAGCAATGTGAAGCGGAGTGCCGCTGTAGCGCTGAACAAGAACAGTATGACCATCGGCGCGGGCTGGACGGATCAGGATCTCACACTGCAGAATGCCACGGGAACGGTAACGTGGGTTTCCGGCAATGAAGCGGTGGCAAAAGTAAGCAGTACAGGTAACCCGGCAACCATTGAGGGTGTTGCCGCAGGAAGTACGACGATCACGGCAACCTATGCCGGAGAGAGCTACGCCTGTAATCTGACAGTCACACCGAATCTCTCAGAGGATGCGGTGACAGTCAGCCCGGAGAATCCGGTATACAACGGCGGACAGCAGATTCCATCCGTTGCGGTACAGGTGGGAGATACCATATTAAAAGAGAACGATCAGTACCAGCTTTCCTATGCACAGATGGTTGGTGGCGCGGCAGCAACGTTTGATCCTGCCACGGACACAACCGCGCTTGTGAATGCGGGAACCTATTACTTGTACATTACAGGACAGAACGGTTACAGCGGAAAGATTCAGAAGGAATACGTGATCGCACAGAAGGATATATCAGACGCGGCAGTGGAAGTGACACTGCAGGACAATATTGACTGGGATAAGGTGCTGGCTGATGCGGCAGCAGATCCGGACAACGCTTCTGCCACACTTACCTCCTGCATCAAAGAGGTAAAGGATACGGCGCGTACAGATGCGGATGCCGTAGACGGCGTGAAGAATCTGGTTGAAGGAACAGATTATACGATTTCCCTCAGCAAGACAGGAAGAGGAATTACACTGACCGGTACCGGCAACTATACCGGAGAGAGATATTGCGGTGCACCGCGAAATGCGGCGGACGCGAATGTTGTTTTTGACAAGACTTCCTATGTATATACCGGAAATGAGTGGACGCCGGCATTCCAGCTTCTGGTGGACGGGGAGACCATTTCTCAGGCGGATTACGATGCGGTATATTCTGACAATGTCAATGTCGGACAGGCCACATTGACGATTACCGGAAAGAATTCTCTTTACGGAACAAAGACGGTAAATTTTGAGATCAAGGCAAAAGATATTGGCAACAAGGATCAGGAAGAAGTTGGCATGGCTGTGTCTGTGACGGCTGCTGCGGCAGGAGGAGCGGACAAGGAGCCGGTCATCACTGCAACCTACAACGGCATGACGCTGGAGAAGGGGACGGATTACACCGTCGGAACAGATATTATCAATGCCGGAAACGGAACCTACCGCCGTGTCATCACCGGTATCGGAAACTATCAGGGAACCTACACGGTGGAGTATCAGGCGGCAGGCGCTGATCTCTCAGACCTGATCCAGAAAGTGACGGCAGCGGCTGTAACTTATAACGGCAATGCACAGACACCGGAACCGGACATTACCTGGAAGAGCGGCAACAACGATCTGGGACTGGTTGAGGGAACGGATTACTCCGTTACTTACGCAAGCAACACGAATGCAGGAACAGCAACCATTACGCTGCAGGGTATGGGAACATACGGCGGTGCAGTGACCGGTAAATTCACAATCGAGCAGGCGGACATGTCAAAGGCGGTATGCTACTATGTGGATGCCGATGGCTCCGAGGTAAGCACTGCAAACTATAAGATGGAATATTCTCCGGACGGAGCAGACGTGAAGCCGAAGGTGGTTGTAAAGTTTGCGCAGGGCGCGGACATGGTAACACTTCCGGAGTCGGACTACAAGCTGACCTATTCTGCGGATACCAAGATATTTGCAGGTACGGCGAGCGTTGAGATTGCGCCGAGCGATTCCAACAGCAATTTTAAGACCGGTACAACGAAACGTCTGACGTATACGATTGCCCAGTGCAATCTTACAAGCACGAAGATTACTGCCAGCATTGACAGAGAGCTGTTTGACTATACGGGAGCAGAGATTGCGCTTCCGACAGAGAGTGTTGTATATCATTCCGCATCAAAGACAGATCATACACTGAAAAAGGGAACCGATTATGCGGTGGCATGTTCACCGACAACGGTAAAAGACATCGGAACCTACACGATGACGATTACCGGAAGCGGCAACTATACAGGCGTTGTTACCAAGACGTTTGAGGTTACAGCGGTAGATATCCAGACACTGATCAACGACAAGAACCTTAAGGTAACCAACAGCGCGGACAGGATGGTGACAGGATATGACGGACCATACTGGGCAATGCTGTGGTATTCCAGCAATAAAAACGATAACCAGCTTGAGATTTCACTCACGGATAACCAGGGCAATACGCTGGTAAAAGGAACTGATTACGAATTAAAGTATGACGGCATCAAGGATATTTCAAAAGAAGGAAGCACTGCTTCGGTAACGATTACCGGAAAGGGCAAATTCTATGGCAAGCAGGAGATCAAGTATCTGCTCGCATCCAAGCTTGATGAGGATTATGATGTATCGGTGAATCCGGCAGAAAACCCGGTATACACAGGAGATCCGATTACGCTTGCTACGGATGAGATTTCGGTATCGGACGGCGGATTCGGACTCTGGAGAGCGTCCTTGAGCAGGGAACAGATTATACGGTCAACTACAGTGACGGAACCAACGCGGATCAGGCGATCAATGCCGGGGAGGCGACGGTTACAGTAGAGCAGATCCCGCTGGAGGATCAGCCGACGGCAAACGGATGCTATGTGTACAGCGACGGCGCCACAAAACTGAGTGCAACCTTTACGATTCGTCCGAAGGACATTGCAACCGGTGTTTCCTACGAGGCGATCAAGAAAGCGTACGACGGAAATGCAGTGACCCTTACAGAAAGTGAGATAAAGCTTACTTATAATAAGAAGACATTGACTGCGCCGACCGACTATTCGATCGTGACCGGAAGCTATGCGAACAACGAGAAACCGGGACCGATGGCGAATGTAACCATACAGGGAAACGGCAACTATACAGGAACAAAGATTATTGTCTTCACGATCAGCGGAAAATCTCTGGATGAGATCATCAGCTGGAAGGTGGACGAGAACGAGACAACCTACACCGGCGAGCGCCTGTACCCGAAGATCACCGAACTGACATTGAGCGATGGAACAAAGCTTACGACGGCAGATGAGATCGAGAAAGTGATCGCGTACGACGAGTCTTCCTATGCGGACAACCTGAATGCCGGCGAGGCATCCATCACCGTTTCCGGCAAGGGAGATTACTACGGAACAGATGACAGAACACTGACATTTGCGATTCTGCCGAGAAGCCTGGACAACAACTGCACGCTTGGCGGATTAAAGTCCAGCTACACTTACACTTCGGAAGAGATTACACCGGTACCTACGGTACAGTGCACAGATCTGAAGAAAAAGCTTGGCAAGGATGATTATAAGATTTCCTACGAGAATAATGTGGATGCCGGAACCGCGACGATGACGATTACCGGAAAAGGAAATTATCAGGGAACCTTTACGAAAGATTATACGATTGCGCCGAAGAATCTGGCAGAGCCGGAGGTAAAGATCGCACCGATCGACGCGCAGGAGTACAACGGAATGGCTGTCACACCGGCACCGTCGGTAAGCTATGAATTTGGAGACGGAACCTATGCGTTAAGCCCGGTCAACGATTACACGGTGGCTTACGCGAACAACAAAGGAACCGGAACCGCAACGGTGACAGTGACCGGAACCGGCAACTTTACCGGAAGCAAGACGGCAGAATTCAGAATTGGCCAGCTCATCACAAACGAGACCAAATTTACGATCAGCTGCCCGGCACTCACCGACGGCACACAGTATGTTTATGACGGAAGTGCATTTGAGCCGGAGGTGACGGTAACACGGATCGAGGGCAACAAAAAGCTGGTAAAAGATTCTAACTATTCCGTGACATATACGGATAATATCCACGCGGGAACCGCAACGGTAAGCGTGGAAGGTCTGGGAGGATACGTCGGTGTATGGCAGAAGACTTTTGCGATTGCACCGAGAGATCTTACGGACAGCAGCGTAGAGCTCTCTGTCGGCGGAGTGACCGATGGAAGTTATCAGACACAGTATACCGGAAGCCCGGTAGAGCCTGAAGTGGAGCTTACTTATGACGGACAGAAGATCAGCACGACGGATTACACGGTATCCTACGGGGCGGATCATACCAGCCGCGGAACCGTGACGCTGACGGCAACGGCAAAGGACGGTACGGACTTTACAGGATCGAGAAGCACAACCTTTACGATCACACTTGCAAGTATTGGCAATGGCGGATATACACCGGCAAACGGCTTTAAGATCGGAGCGATCGAACCGCAGCCGCTGGTGGACGGAACGGCAACACCGCAGCCGAAGCTGTACTATAACGGAACAGAACTTGTCATGGGTACGGATTATATCTGTACTTATGAGAAGAATGACAGCATTGGCTCCGACGCGGTTGTCATTCTCAAGGGAATCGGCAATTACACGGGAAGCGTGAAGAAGACCTTTAAGATCTGCGCAAACATTGCGGACGCCGAGATTACCGTTCCGGATGAACTGTGGTTCAAAGATTATGTGAATGCCGGAGAGACGGACATTGCAATCGGCGATAAGAACATCACGTTTGACGATCAGATCAGTGTTGTGCTGAACGGAACAACACTTCAGAAAGATACCGACTATACGCTGGTCTATGCAGACAACAGCTGGGTCGGCAACGCAGTAGTTACCATCAATGGTATGGGAGGCTTTGCGGGAAGCGTGGAGAAGACGGTTCCGATCAAAGCGGATCTTTCGGAGGCAGGCATCCAGGTGGCAATCGGAGATCAGCAGTATACCGGAGATCCGGTGGAGGCAATCCCGAGCATCAGCTACTACGGAACAGAGCTGACATCCGGAAAGCACTTTGTGATTCATACATACGAAAACAACGTGAAGATCGGTGATAAGACTGCGAGCGTGACGGTAATCGGAAATGAGAAAAACGGATTTACCGGAACACTCACAGAGAATTTCAGCATTGTTGCAAATGCGGGAATTCTGGAGGTAAGCGGTGTAGAGAGCAGCTACCTGTACCGCGGAACACAGATCCGCCCGCAGGTTACCGTTAAGATAGGGAACAAGACACTGTCCACGTCCGATTATGATGTGACCTATGGAGAGAATATCAAGGCGGGAACAGACGGCGGAAGCATTATGATAAAGGGTAAGAACGAGTATGCTGGTCTGATCAAGCTGGTAACCTTTGATATTAACCCACTTCAGATGGACGACCTGAAGGTGCTTGACGGAACGCAGAACGCGATCGGCAGCAGAGAGTACACCGGTAAGGAGATTGTGCCGAAGTTCTCATTGAAGACAACCATCGGATCAACGGATTACATTCTGCCGGCAAGAAGCTATACCATTGCAAAGAAGGCAGACGCGGATAATACGAATGTAGGAACCGGTACAGTCGTGATTACCGGTGATGGAAGCAACGTAATCGGAAGCCGTGAAGTATCCTTCCAGATCGTGGCGAAATCATTGGCAAAACCGTCATCCGGCACCGACCTGATTGCGGTAGAAGTGATTCCGGACAGCTTTTCTTATGACGGAACGGAAAAGAAGCCGACTGTTCTTGTGACATATCAGTACGGAACAGAGGTTGAGGTACGTCAGCTGACAGAGGGAAGCGATTTTACCGTTGCATACAGCAACAATATCAATGCAGGAACAGCGACAGCGGTGATTTCCGGTATCGGAAATTATACGGGATCCCGCACCGTGGAATACACGATTACGGAGAAGAGCTTTGACGGAGCGATTGTCACGTTCCCGAACGGAACTTCCTATCCGTATATGGGAAGCGACAACGGGGTGGAACCGGAAGTGCAGGTAACACTGGACGGCAATGTACTCACAGCGGGTACAGATTATGAGGTATCTTATCAGAACAACAAGGCGTGCGGCACAGCGACTGTGACCGTGACCGGAAAAGGAAGCTATGCGGGAAGCGTAACGGCACCGTTTACCATCGTAAGCCACGATATTGCGGCGGCGGATGTGACGGTGGATCCGATTCCGAATCAGGCATACACGGGTCAGCCGGTAATTCCGGAAGTGAAAGTGACCTGCGGCGATTACACCTTAAAGCAGGGTGAGGACTACACGCTGAGCTTTGACACGGACAACACAGAGATCGGCACCGTTCTGATGCGGATCAACGGAACCGGTGGATTTACGAATTACCGCCAGGCCACATTTCATATTGCGAGCGACATCAGCCAGGCGGAGGTCATAGGACTTGACGACAGCTATCCGTTTACGGGAAGCGCATATACGCCGGACGATCTGGGCATTACAGAGGTACGCATCGGCGAAACGGTCCTTACAACAGACTCCTACAGCTTTGCATTTGATGAAAACAGCGATGGCATGAGCGCCGGAACACAGACCCTTCTTCTGATCGGTCAGGGAAGCTACGGCGGAACCAGGAAATGCACCATCGAGATTACGCCGAAGAACATCACCGATGAAGATGTGGTGATGAGCGGATTTGAGGACACGGTATCCTACTCAGAGCAGATTACACAGAACGTAACGTTCCAGTGGGGTGAGATCGCACTCGTAAGAGACACCGATTACACCGTAACATGCAGACCGGCAGGAGTGGCAGGAACCTACGTGATGGAGGCAGCCGGAACCGGCAACTATACAGGAACCGTTACAAAACAGTTTTCCGTAGACCAGACGCCGATCGACGGACTGGAAGTGAAGGGTGTTTCTTCTACTTACACTTATACCGGAAAAGCAATCACACCGGAGCCGGAAGTATGGGCAGACGGCGTGCAGCTGGAAAAAGATAAGGATTACACGGTATCCTATGAAGACAACATCAACGCGGGTGTAGCGAAGCTGGTAATCACAGCAAGCGGAACCCATTATGCAGGTACTAAGGAACTGAGCTTCCAGATCCTGCGCAAGAGCATACATCTGTGCGACATCGGTTCGATTCAGACACAGGTATATACCGGATCTGACATCAAGCCAACCGTAACGGTAGAAGACGACGGCAAGACGCTGGAACTTTTAAGCGACTATACACTGATGTATTCCAACAACCGCAAGGCAGGTACCGGTGTGGCGGCAGTTGCAGGAAAGGGCAATTACACCGCGACAAAGAACCTGACGTTTGACATCAGACCGTGCGATGCGGGCGCGACGGTTGTGACAGGCGCATCCGCAGACAGTCTGTCCATCAGCTGGACGGGCGACGGTGCCGTGACGGGATACGAAGTATACCGTGCCGGCGCAGATGGAAAGTGGCAGCAGGTAACGCGTACCAGAGACGCTTTCTATACCGATAAAAAGCTTGCGGCAGAGACAACATACTCTTATAAAGTAAGAAGCTACCTGGTGGCGGACGGCGAGACTTACTACGGTGAGTTTACCGGAGCAGTTACCGGAACAACCACAAAATAAAGACAGAGAGGAGGAAGAGCGGTTCCGATCATGGCGGCATATAAGATAGGGAATTTTACATTTGACACAGAAGAGGAATATGCCAGAGGACTCGAAGATGCAAAGAAAATCGAAAAGATTCAGAGCACCGTCGATCTCAATGAACCGGAAACCGCTCTACGCCTCTATTGGCTGATCCGAACAGGGAAGATCAAGTTCGGCAGCAAAGTCGGCAAGAAATTTTTCCTTGATATTGCAGATGCCGTGGCAAAATCCGCGGCGAAGAATATGACGCAGGCACAGGCACCGGAACAACAGGCGGGGGAGGAACCCCGGCAGGGGGCGCAGGACCGCAGCAGAAAGATTCTCGGTGCGGTGTGTGTGACGGCCGCATTTCTATGTTTTGGCTGGTATTTCTGGTCAGATTACACGAATCACCGCGGCAGTCAAGCGAATGAGTATTTGAAGATGTTAAAAGAAAATCCGACAGAAGCTGCAGAGATGGTGGACAATGACACCTTTTTTTCAGAGGACGCACCGGAACTTGCGGCGGGTTTAGACCAGACGGAGCGGGAGAACGAACCGCCTCCTCCGGTTCTGCCGGAATATGAAGCCATCGTGGCGCAGCACAGTGATTTTGCCGGATGGATCACCATTGACGGGACGAAGATTGACTATCCGGTCATGCTTACCCCGAATGACGGGGATTATTATCTGAAGCGCAATGTAAACGGGGAGGACGATATCAACGGAACCTTGTTTATGGATCCGAGAACGGATCTGGTGCAGCGCAGCACCAATATTATTATCTACGGACATAACATGAAAAGCGGTGCGATGTTCGGAAGTCTCAAGAAGTATCTGGATGAAGATTACTGGAGGGAGCACGCGCAGATCAGATTTGATACAATTTATGAGAAAGGCACCTATGAAGTGTTTGCCGTCTGTCTGGCAAAGGTGCAGTACCGGAATTCACAGGAATTTCGTTATTATGATTTTATACAGGCGGATTCCGAGGAGGCGTTTAACGACTACCTCGATCATATCATACAACTCTCGGTGTTTACCGGAACAGATCTGCCGGTCTACGGGGACGAGCTATTGACCCTGTCGACCTGTAACAATTTTACAGAAGACGGAAGACTGTTTCTGGTGGCAAAGAAATGCAGGGAAGCAGAGTAAAAGCGTGGGATCGCGCGTGAGGTTCACGGGCGGGGCTGCGTCGAAATAAAGGATGATGGGAGAGAGTGCTAATGAAATACCGGATAAAACGAAAAATAGGCTATGTGCTGGTCGTTGCCATGCTTGTGGTGATGATCTATCCAGGAGAGCTCAGTGCAGCGTCCGGTCAGGAGGACGGATTTGTCATAAAAGGGACAACCTTGCAGGGGTATGTCGGAGCGGAGAACGCGGTTGTCATTCCGGACAATATTACAAAAATTGATGATGATGTATTCCTCAATACGACGATCACATCGGTGGAGATCCCGGACAGTGTGACAACCATCGGAGATAACGCATTTGCAGGATGTGAATATCTGACCGAGGTCACGGTTCCGGACAGCGTGACAAAGATCGGAGACAATGTGTTCTACGGCTGTACCAGTCTGGAAAGTGCAACATGGGAGAGCAGGGAAGGAATCGGCGACGGCACATTTGCAGAGTGTGCGGGACTGACGGACTTAAGTATTTCCAGGGAACTTCCATCGATCGGAAAAGAAGCATTTAAAAATTGCGAGTCCCTCGAGAGCATCGTGATCCCCGAGGCAACCAAAACCATTGCGTCGGACGCATTTGACGGATGTGTCAACATGCAGTCTATTGATGTGGAAGAGGGAAATACATACTTTATGTCATACGACAATGCGCTCTACACGGCGAACGGGGTTACGTTATACCGTTGCCCGCAGGGTGCGAGAACCATCGAGGTATATGACGGCACCAAGATGATCGGTGAAAATGCATTTTACGGCTGCAAGCTTGGAAAAGTGACACTTCCGGAGAGCGTGACAACCGTGGAAGACGGCGCGTTTGACGGCAGTGAGATTCAGACGCTCTGCCTTGGCAAAGCCTTAGAAACGTTTGGCGAGCAGAATACTTCTTTCAAGATCCACTCGATTGAAGTGCCGGGAAGCGCTCCGGCTGCACCGAAGCTGGTGGAGACGTACGGTGCGATTGTGGTGACGGATTATAAGCCGGACGACACCGAGGATACGGAGAAACCGACCGAGGACACGGAAAAGCCGACGGAAGACACGGAGAAACCGACCGAGGATACAGAAAAGCCGACGGAGGATACGGAGAAGCCGACCGAGGACACGGAAAAACCGGCAGATGACAATAACAACAATAACAACGACAATAATAACAGCGGTAACAACAATAACAGCGGCGACAACAGCAATAACAATAACAGCAGCAGTGATAACAGCAGTAATAACAATAGCAGCAATAACAGCAGCAACACGAGCAGTGGTAATAACAGCAGCAGTACGGGCAGCGGAAGCGGCAGCAGCGGAAAGAGTAACGGCACATCATCTGGAAGAGGCAGCGGAAGCGGCAACGGCAGTGGAAGAGGCAGCGGTGCGGTAAAGGGCAGTGCCGGAGCGGCAGGCGCACGGAGCAGCGGTACCGGATCGGCGGCAGCGACGACGGCGGAGACACAGGGAGATGTGCAGCCGACAGCGGCGGAAGTGCCTGCGACGACCAGATTTGCAGAGCAGGGAACCGCATATATCACCGGAAATGAGGAACTGAAGGGCTGGGATGCGATTTACACGCAGATGACGGTGGCGGATCCAGGTTCAACGATCTATATTACCATGAACGGCACCACGGTTGTGCCGAAGGATATTCTGACACTGGCGGCAGATAAGCAGCTGACGCTGGTTCTGGATATGGGAAATGGAATCTCATGGACGATTGACGGAAGCAGCATTGACACAAGCGTTGTAGCAGATACGGATTTTGGCGTGGAACTGGGAACAAGCAATGTGCCGGCGAACCTGCAGAGCACAGTAACCGGAAGCGGATGGTCAACGCAGATGCATCTGGCGCACGACAACCTGTTTGGCCTGACGGCGCAGCTGACCGTAAATGTCGGTGCGGCGAACGCCAATAAGCTGGGCACTTTGTTCTATTATAATGTAGATAATCAGATCCTGGAGTATATGGGACAGTCTGATACAGATGCGGACGGCAATGTGTCATTTTCCTTTGTGCATGCGTGTGATTATGTCATCGTAGTGGATGAGCGTCACTCGGATTCAACGGCGCAGGCGACCTCCGGGTTTGTGATTACACCGGCAGGCGGAAGCCAGGCGGAAAGCCAGCCGGCAGAGACGACGGAAGCGGCGGAGACGGAGCAGCCGGCGGATAATGCGCAGGCGGCGGATGACTCGCAGGTAAAGGATGAGACGCCGAAGACCGGACAGTCGTTAAATCCGAAATATGTTCTGTGCATCGGTGTGATGCTGCTGGGAATCTATATGATTCTGACCAGTGAGAGACAGGAGAAGCAGAGAAAACGGGCAAATGGCTGACCGTTTGGTATAAACATGTAAAAATGTGGAAGAATAGATAGATGGAAGATATCCGTTGGGAGTTTTCCATCTTTTCTTTTTGCATGCAGAACTCTTTTTTACCCACGTATTCCGCGAAATTCAAGGAAATTTTGGAAAAGAACTTGACAAAAAAAGATAGGGTTAATATAATGATTTAGCGTGCATACGTACGCCGAGATCAATTTATGATCTCATACAAATAAAACAGGAGGTGAAAATAATGCCAACATTTAACCAGTTAGTAAGAAAAGGACGTCAGACATCTGTTAAGAAGTCTACAGCACCTGCACTTCAGAGAGGTTACAACTCTTTACAGAAGAAGCCAACCAATACTTCTTCTCCGCAGAAGAGAGGTGTATGTACTGCTGTTAAGACAGCTACTCCTAAGAAACCTAACTCAGCTCTTAGAAAGATCGCCAGAGTACGTCTTTCCAACGGAATCGAGGTTACAAGCTATATCCCGGGTGAGGGACATAACTTACAGGAGCACAGCGTTGTTCTGATCCGTGGTGGTCGTGTTAAGGATTTACCAGGTACAAGATATCACATTATCCGTGGTACACTTGATACTGCCGGTGTCGCTAACAGAAAGCAGGCTCGTTCCAAGTACGGCGCTAAGAGACCAAAGGCTGCAAAATAGTAGCGTAGAGTTACTGTAATTCAGCGAACCAATAGTATCACATGGTAAGTGTTGGAATTGTTTCACACAGAGATATATTTCCGCACGAACACGAAGGGGCAGATATCTGCCACTACATTGTGAGTACCGTTGAATTAATCGAAATGAAGTCCTCCGGATCCAGAGACTGGAGACCGGGCAATGCAGACAGAGTTCTGTATAGTAAATTATGATTAAGGAGGGAAGAACCGTGCCACGTAAAGGACATACTCAGAAAAGAGACGTATTAGCAGATCCAATGT
>ERZ779658.1677-NODE-1677-length-15231-cov-3.095084_pt1 | contig 15231 bp, 19 predicted proteins | sample MGYA00511485_ERZ779658 | MGnify/ENA primary metagenome ERZ779658 (study PRJEB29588, sample SAMEA2162182) | human gut metagenome | biome: human gut; feature: human-associated habitat; material: faeces | place: Denmark | collected 2008/2010 ... | reverse complement strand
AATTTAAGATGTTATGCTAAAATTATTCGATAACTGTAGCAACACGTCCTGATCCAACAGTACGTCCACCTTCACGTTTGTGAGGTTCTTAAAATTCCATTATTTTCTGTGATTTCCGTGTCCATATTTTCTTGTGTTGTGGATTTTCCAGGCTATATTTCTATTCTCTGCATTTTTTAGTATCAAAATGGTATCACAGCGACTTCATTTCTCACTATAATATCTCTTATCTATTTGGTAAGTATCAATGCTCCTAAGAAAACAGCAATACTTAAAATAAAATCCTTTTTCACCAGAAAATTTTTATATTTCACTTCTAGCCAGAGATTCAGGACTGTCGCACATATAAGTATTGCACACCCTAACAGTATTTGCGCTATACTGCTGTTTACAACAAAAGCCATTATAATTCCTTCGCCACAAACAATTGTAATTGGTATCACCATAAACTGTTTCACAATTCGATTTTCCGATATAGGAATAAATAGACCATCTGTGGCTTTTTCAAGAATACTATCCAACTGTTGAACCATACTCCGTAAAGTCAATCGAAAAACGGCAAATATACTGCCTAACAACAACATATAACGTATTTCTTCTTGCTGTAAAAATGGCAGCGTCCAATAAAAAGGCATTTTATAAATTCCTAGACATATCGTAAACAAAATCATTCCCATTATTATCCAATTTCTGCCTAATCTATAAATAGATATTTGAGCTTTCCATATCAATGGAAAGTAGTATAAAAAATTGGATACTTTATTTTTTCTCTGTAAATATCTCACCATTTTTTCTTTTGCATATTGATCTAACAATACAGTATTATTAAAATTTTGAGCAATACGTACTTTTTCCAAAAATTGCATCTCATCTTCATACTTTAAAGCATTTATTTCCAGAACACCAAAATCATAAACTAGCATATACATCCATATTCCTATATCTATAATAATACACATAAAAAAATATTTAAGCGATATTACCAAGATTATACTAAATAACAGCCATATTCCAATATCTCTTCTTTGATTTGCATGATATATTTTCCATCTCATTAAATTAGTTGTATTTAATAACAAAAATATTATGAGTAATATAAATAGAAAATTTCTATTCAAATGGATTCCATTAATACAAGCTGAAAGAATGATTGAAAATATAATGTCCTTTAAGGTTAACCCTATATATTTTATTGATATCATTTGTCTTATCCTTTTCTCTTGAATGAAAAACAATGATGCCGGTTTTATTATAATTGCCGGTTTAACATTAATAAAACAAACGCCAAACGAGTATAATATCAAAAATCCAAATACCAGATAACATATTCGAAGATTACATGCATTTATTTTCCGAATTATTGGAAAAAAATTAATCACAATTTGATATCCAACAACAGCTACCGCAACTACCAAAGACAATATAGGTATCAGCATATTTTCTATTAATCTTTTAGTTTCTCTAATCTTATTCACACATAACAGTTTTCTGTACTCCTGCATAATGCTCTCCCTCACCAATTAAGGACATATATATTTGTTCCAACGAAGTTTCCTTATTCATCTGCTGCTTTTGTAATATTTCTGTCTTTGTTCCTTGTTCGACTATTCTTCCATCATATAAAAAAATATATCTGTCACAAAAATCTTCAGCCAAACTTAGTAAATGTGTAGATATGAGTATCGTTTTATCTTGTTTTTTCAAATTTTTTAAAGTATTTTTGAATTTATATGTTTGTGCTGGATCCAACCCATTAAACGGTTCATCTGCCAGCAGCACATCGTATTGCCGCAACAATGCAAGTGCAATCATAAGTTTCTGCAACGTTCCTTTTGAAAGTGCTGATGGAATTTTGTTAAGGTGCTGATTAAGATTAAATTCTCGAATTAATGAATCAACTGTCACTGAGTTCTCAGGGTACAGTGCTTTAATAAACTGAAGATGCTCCCAAACAGTCAACTCTTCATAGTACACTGGAATATCTGGAATGAACGTCACAGGATTATTCTCTCTTTTAATAGAAAATATATCATTATCACCAATAATAATTTTACCATTATTAGGTTTCATTTTTTTTATCATGAGTTTTAGCATTGTTGATTTTCCTGCGCCATTAGGACCAATTAAGCCTGTTATCTCTCCCTTATTCATTCCAAAATTAATATCATGTAATATTGGCTTCTTATCATAAGCAAAATTTACATTTTCTACATTTACATACATATCTCTCGCCTCCCTGTTTTTCTTATATATACACCTTAGAGGAAGTTTAAGGTCAAGAAAAAAAGAGAACATTTTCTATTTGTCCTCTTTTTCTCAAAAATATCTTCGCATTCTTATTTTGTTTCATTACACACTATAATCCGTAATATTGAAACAACCAAAATCAAACCCAAAACAAAAGTTATTACTTTAAACGGAGCACTCATATATGTATTACATAATTCCAAATATAATTGCACGCACATAATGACAGCAATTACTCCCCCTACAATACAAACAATTAATTTAGAAATATCGAAAATTTTTTGTATCCTGTCCTGCCGTTTTATTCTCTCCAATTGGTAAATATATTCCTCTTTTCCTGATATCATTTTATCTAACATCTCTTCTGATAAATCAGTCACACTCATATCCATTTTTATCAACTCTTCGCATAAAAAATAATTCTGCCTAAGTCTATTTTCTTCTTCTTTAATTTTAAGCAAATGTGTATTTAAAACACTGGTTAATGCTTCCTTTTCATATAAAATTTTTCTAATATCTGAAACCGGAATATCTAACATCCTTAACATTTTTATACGATTTAACAAAAGAATATCTTCCTCTGTATATTCACGATATCCATTTACAGGATTTCTTTTCGGAATTAATAAATTTTCTTTCTCATAAAATCTGATATTATAACTTGTAATTCCAGTTCGTTTTTCAACATCTTTTATCTTCATTACAGCCTCTTTTATGTTTCGTATTTTTTTATTGCATACAATGTCCCTGACTGCTATAATTTACATCATGGGTGCTATCATAACGGTAGGCGGTTAGTCCTTCAGCAGAGGGACTGTGACCCTCTGATTACATAGAAACTCGAAAGAGAATCCACTGGAAAGGAGGGCTAAGCCATGAGTATTGTTGATTTTATAGCAGTAGTGAGCTTCGGCTTAACCTGCTTTGGTCTTGGATATACCTTTGGCAAGGATAATAATAAACCACAAAAATAGCCGCCCTGGTCTGGTAAACTAAGCGGCAATTTTTGTCAAAACATATATCGGACTAACCGTCTATCGGTAGCACTCTTTTTCTATAATCATATTAGCACGCATGTGTGAAAATGTCAAAAATTTTCTTCATTCTCTTGGTTATTAATCTCCTTAATCAGCTGTACTGCCTTCTCTGCATCATCGGTTTTCACGAATATATCCACACCATATATTCCAAATCCAGGTGCCCCATGCATTGCAACATTCGCACCTGCTTCCTGTGAAAAAGCTGCTATTCCATTTTGCTTTAACATTTCTACGAGCTGTTCTGTCTCTACTATATTCTGTGCATTATAAATCTTTGTCCATTCTGTCTTAGATTGGGAAGTTTCTTTTCTCTCCTGAACATTTGGTGAATTCTGATTTCTTTTTCGATTAATAAATGCTAAGGTCCTAAGAATAATAAATGACACAATAGTAATACCTATCAGAAATCCCAATGCCAATCGTGTTATCTGTGTTTCTGTAGCTCCCATTCTAAATAAACATGTACCATAGATGACTGTAAAAATTCCTGCACATATTACACTGGTGAGAAAATTCCGCCATATAACAGCACTTTTTGGCAGGCATTTATCCCATATTCCATTATACACCATAATAGCTACATATAGGATTCCTCCTACTAAGACAGTTACTATCTCTCCCAAAACCAAACGAGTATCCACCATTAATAGCATCTGAATAATAATCGCTAACACACCAATCACAAACATTGATGCAAATGCAAGATTTCCAGCCTTTAATGCTTTTTGTTTCACCCATCCTTCATACACCGCAACTTTGTCCAGTGTTTCTTTCATCTCTTTATTCATAGTCTGGCTCCTTTCTCCATCCAGGAGCTCTCTCATCTCAACATCGTAGTATTCAGCAAGTTGAACAAGTATACTGAGATCCGGCATATTTATTCCTGTTTCCCATCTGGAAACTGTTCTTGCAGATACCTCAAACTTCTCGGCAAGCTGCTCTTGCGTAAGATTCTTTTCTTTACGACATTGCTTTAAAAAAGCTCCAATCTTTTTTGTGTCCATGTCTCTACCTCTCTTCCACTTACAGCTTACCAATATGTATCAAAATTACCACGACATAAAACGAGAATCCGCTAATTTTCAACCGGACATCGTATGTCTAAAACAAATAAACGGTATTTTCACCCCAAAAGCATTCTATTCCTCTATAAATTAACCTTCTCTTTTATGTCTATCCATAAGCAGCAGAATAAACATAACAAACCATATCACCCATGCAATTAAACAACCGATTCCTATATGCCAAATATCTATAATCATTCCAGCAATAAAAGGAATTGACATAAACATCATTCTCTTCCCATATGCCTTACACATAGCATTTTCATCATATTTTTTTCGTTCTTCTGCTGATTTCATATTATAACCAGACAAGAATTTGGATGCTTGTCCTTTTGACCTATAAAACCATATTCCAAATAAAAGCATAATCACTGCCATTGCAAAGTCAAAAATAATATAAATATAGAACATATAATGCCTTCCTTTCAGTCAATTCCTCAAACCAGAAGTTATTACTTTTTGCATAGTGTGTTTTCTAAAATGATAATAACCACGACATCAACTACAATGATTCCCAATGCAATATATACAAAAAATGCAGGCAAAATATTTTCAAGCAAGCCCATAATTAATGCAAGAATTGCTATAATAGACATTCCAACTCCCATTGTTCTGCATAACTTCTTTTCATCATATTTTTTCTTTTCTTCTTTTGAAGCTGCATTATATCCAGAAATAAACCAGCTTCCGTGTCCAGAAAGTAAAACTATAGAAAGTACAGCAAATATTACAAAGACAATCCACACTATCCAATCAGAACCTGTTGCTAAATCTGCTAATTTCAATTATAGACCCCTCCCTAAATTCCGTTTTTCTTAATTCTAAAAATCTGAAAGTTGTCTTTTAAGATTTCAATTTCGTTAAATCCTCTAAATACATTTCTGTATAGCCACATTCTGGGCAGACTGCAACTCTAACATCATCTATAGTTGTCGCCTTTTGTTTTTCATCTACACGAACAACCATCCCATAGCCACCGCCATTAACTTTAAGTCTTAAATCTAATTTCATACTTGCTCCACACTTTTCACATTTCCTCATTGTTTATACCTTCAAATCCCGAATTTGAGAAAAAGCCCAAAGGACTTTTAATGTCCCTTATGCTTTTCTCTTTTCTTTCGCTGTTTTAGTTCAAACATTCGCTGTTCTTCCGCCTCTTTTTTCTTTCTTTTTTTTTCTTTACGCTCCTGCTTGTTCTGTTCCTGTTGTAATTTCAACGCTTGTTGCGATTTTGTGCCAATGCCAGTTTCCAGTATCTGTTTTTTTGCTGCACGCTGCATCCGTTTCGGATTTCTTTTTATATCCTTTACAATAGCTTCAACAGCTGGACTGAATTTCAAACCAAAATAGTATTTTTGAACATATTCCTGCACTTCATAATCTTTTGGTTCTGCACCAAATGTTACCTTTGCCACAGATAATTTTCCATCTTCAATACGCTCAAATATACCTACCCAAAATGGTTCTTCAAAATATACCGTCAGTTTTCCATTTACTTTGTCCATAAAAATCCCTCCTAAAATTTATTGGGCAAAGAATGGACAACCCGGAGGGGCAGGTTACTTACCCTATTTACATAGGACGGCCGGGCTACCTACCGGCTCTAGCACATCAATGATGTACGTTGCGTTTTTATCTTTGCTTTTATAATCAAGCCATTTGGCACGATTAACTTAATTTGATACCTTCCAATTCTACTTTTTTAACAAAAAAATTTCCCCTGCAAATCAATATCTATCTTATACTCATGCTCTATCAGAATACAGTTAATTCCATTCTTTTGAGCAAGTGCTAAAGTATGTGCATTATCTTCCAACACACTTTCCAAAGTGCAGTCATCATCATTCAACCGTTCTTCGACTACATTTGCATATCGCTTGATATCATCAAAATGTGTCCGTATATAGTTCTCGCTCATAACAAGGCAGAAGAACTTTATCTCCTCAAGATACTCGGTCGAAAAATCTTTTTCCCAATCTAACGGAATATAGCAGCCCTCAACGATAAGATTTTGCTTGTTTTCTATTACAGTTTTTATCATTTCCCGAACAATCGGCCATAGGTATTCTGTCAGTTCAGCAGTATCACTCATTGGTGTTAGTTCCGTATTTCCGCTACGTATCAGTCCCATTTTCAAATGGTCTATTGAGAAATAAGGATATTTATATTTTTCGAGAAGTTTTTGCGCCAACAAAGTTTTACCTGTATGAGAGGCACCGGTAATCAAAACAATCATAATTCTCTCTCCATCCGATGGTTTATTTCCCTTTCCATAGTATAACAAAAAAATCCTAATCAAGCAAAATCCCCCTTTTCATGTTATAATAAAACAAAAAATTAAAGGAGTAACGATAATCATGCCAGAAATATTATACGAAATCCCAGTCAACGACATCTTTGACCGCCCGTGCGAGTGCCCGGTCTGTGCCATGCAAAAAAAGCTTGATGATGACGAAGTTGCCTTTGCCATGGGACCTAGTTATATGGAAGATGACATCCGGCTGACTACGGACAAAATTGGATTCTGCGCCCACCATATGCAGATGATGTATGATTTTGAAAACCGCCTCGGTCTCGGTCTGATTCTGAATACCCATATGCAAAATATCATAAAAAATATAGAAACTCTGCAAAAAAAGAAACGGAACGGCTCCAAACGCTTATTTGCGAAGGATACCGGTTCCGCTCTTTCCGATTATATCAAACAGACTACAAGTTCCTGTTTTATATGTGACCGTATAAAAAATACTTTCAAACGGTATTTAGTAACCACTTTATATCTGTACGAGAAAGATTCCGATTTCCGTAAGAAATTTAAAAACAGCAAAGGATTCTGTCTCGAACACTATGGTATGCTTTATGACCTTGCACCTTCCCACTTGAGTGGGCAGGTACTGGTCGATTTCACAAATGATTTAAATGAAATCTTTCTTACAAACTTTAAACGCGTGCAGGAAGACGTCTCGTGGTTTGTCGACAAACACGACTACCGCAACAAAGAGGCCTCTTGGAAAAACTCAAAAGACTCTCTCCCACGTGCTATGACAAAAGTAAACAGTATCTTATCGGAAAATTGATTACTCCGCTTTGCCTTGAAGTTTCTCCTTCAGGGCAAACGCTTTGTCCTTAATACGGCGCTGGGCATTTCTTGCCACTAACACCTTTGAAACATAGCGTTTTGCTTCATCATTTTTACCAATACGTCTTGCCAGTTCTGCAAGCAGATACATCATCGTATACTGGTCCATACCACACATTGGGAAATCTTCTTTGGAAAATGCTGCTTCAAAGCCATCATAGGCGTTCGAGAGCAATTCCTTTTCTTCGTTAATCAACTCTGTAACTTCTTCTTTTTTGTAATCACCCTGCATCAAAAGTTCACGCTTGCCGCGGCAGAGCCATGCCATCTTCAGGCAGGTATAAGCACGCTCACTGCTCTTACCGTTTTTCACAACGGTATTCAAAAGTGCCATTTTATGTCTTGTCAGTGCATCATCATACGTGTAAATCTTTCCTGCTTCCGGCTGATAATGGAAATTAGCAGAAATTTTTTCTTTGATGTTTTTTGCCTGACTTGACATCACAAAATTAAAATAACGGTTCAGTGCTGCATAACCACATTTCGGACATAGAATCGCATCGTACTTCAGGGAATCAACTCCCATATAACGCGGACGCAAATCTGAATCGGCACCAACCAAACGCACCTTACCGGTTCTTACCATACGGCTCTTAAATTCATGGTCGCATACCGGACAGGTGTAGCTCTTGTCAAAAAGCAGGTCTTCTTCGTTTGTTTCTTTTTTTGCATCCTGTTTTGCCGCTTCCTGCTTTTTCTTCTCGCTGTCGTTTTCCTGATACACATCTACTTTTTCAACATTTTTAAAACCTAAATCCTCCAACCCTGCAAAAATATTGGACATCGTCATCCCCCGTTTCCATCTAAATTTTATTTATTGGGACGATAAGAGCTCTTCAACGATACAATTCGATTAAACACCATATGCTCTGCCGTCGTATCCTTTGTATCCACACAGAAGAAACCAGTTCTCATAAACTGGAACTTATCCCCTGGTTTTGCCTCTTTGAGTGCCGGTTCCATATAGCACTCTTTCAAAACAGTCAAAGAATTCGGATTTACATTTATGGAACCATCTTCATTGTAAACCCCTTTTTCTTCGTCAACAATATTTTCATATAAACGTACTTCTGCTTTTGCCGCTGTATCCGCAGCTACCCAGTGAATTGTTCCTTTCACTTTGCGGCCGGTAAAGCCGGAACCGGATTTAGTCTCCGGGTCATACGTTGCATGAACAATCGTTACATTTCCATCTTCATCGGTTTCGTAACCGGTACAAGTCACAAAATAAGCACTCATCAGACGTACTTCATTGCCCGGGAACAGACGGAAATACTTGCGTGGAGGATCAATCTTGAAATCCTCTCTCTCAATATACAACTCTCTTCCAAATGGCACCTTACGTGTACCAAGTTCCGGATTCTCCTGATTATTCGGGACATCCAAATATTCAATCTTTCCTTCTTCGTAATTATCAATCACAAGTTTAACCGGGTCTAACACTGCCATCATTCGTGGCTGAGACATTTTCAAATCCTCGCGGATGCAATACTCTAACATTGCAGAATCCACAGAACTGTTTGATTTGGAAACACCACAAAGTTCCATAAACTTGCGAATGGAAGAAGCCGTATATCCTCTTCTTCTAAGAGCAGTAATCGTAACCAGTCTTGGGTCATCCCAGCCGTCTACAATACCATCTTCTACCAGTTTTTTGATATAACGTTTACCTGTTACCACATTGGTCAGATACATTTTTGCAAATTCAATCTGGCGTGGCGGCACCTCAAACTCACATTCTTTTACAACCCAGTCATACAGCGGACGGTGATCCTCAAATTCCAGTGTACAGATAGAATGAGTAAATCGCATCCTCAATCGGATGTGCAAAATCATACATCGGATAAATGCACCACTTATCCCCTGTATTATGATGGTGTAAATGTGCTACACGGTAAATAACCGGGTCTCTCATGTTAATATTCGGCGAGGACATATCAATCTTTGCACGAAGCACACAGGAGCCATCTTCAAACTCACCATTTTTCATTCCTTCAAACAACGTAAGGTTTTCTTCTACCGAACGGTTTCGGTAAGGACTGTCTTTGCCGGGCTCTTTTAACGTACCGCGGTACTCTCTGATTTCTTCTGCTGACAAATCACAGACATATGCTTTTCCTTTGCGAATCAGTTTCAATGCACATTCATACATATCATCAAAATAATTCGATGCAAAATATACCGGTGGTTTTTCGCCACAAATCCACTCCACATCTTTGCTGATGGAGTCCACAAATTCTTCTTTTTCTTTCTGTGGATTCGTATCGTCAAAACGAAGGTTAAAGGTTCCGCCATATTCCTTTGCCAATCCCTGATTCAACAAAATCGATTTGGCATGTCCAATATGCAGATAACCATTTGGCTCCGGTGGAAAACGCGTAACCACTTTATCATACACGCCCTCCTGCAAATCCTTATCTATTTCATTTTCAATAAAATTTCTTGAAATCACTTCTTCATTCATTTCTGGCATAAAAAAAAGCCTCCTTTGCGTATCTCTCTAAATAATAACACAAAGAGGCTTTTTAGACAAGATTTTATTTGAAATCGTGTCCACCGATGCGAAGTTTTGCATGAGACAGACGCTGACTGAAAAAGTGATACTTACTCATCTTAATTTCTTTGCCTTTATAAGTAACACATTTTTCGCCTTCTAAAGCAATTTTTGCCGCCTGCACACATTTGGCACGGGCACCGGATTTATATTTGCCCTGGCTGTATTTTTTCATTTCCTTCTGCCATTTACCGGTACGAACCGGAGTAAACTGTCCACGCTGTTTGAGAACACCCTGAATCGAGTTTGGAAAAGCACCGGATTTTTTACGGTTCATCACAACAATTCCTACCGCTGTCTTTCCTGCTTTGCTCTGGTTTCCTGCCTCACAGAAAATAATCGCAGACATCATTTTTAATTCTTTGCTTGTATAACTTTTTTTCTCAGCAGCCTTTGAAGGTGTTGCCCCGATTAAGATTCCCATCAACGCAAAAACCGCCATCATTCGTACTACTAAAGTTTTCAAAAACATGTTTACACTCCTAACATTTTTATTGGTTACAAAATTGTTATCGACTTGCATCGTTTTTGTAACATTTACGTAACAATTGTAACATACTATAACAAAAAATCAACCCTAAATACAAAAAAACCGCCTTCCAAATGCTGGAATCAACGGTTTTTGGTTTGTTTTTACGAAAACTTTTATAATTTGTTTAATTAAATTTTGTAACAATTGTGTCGAATTTGAGCGAACCACCAAACAAATCGAGGGCACTTCCAATCGTATAATTGACTCTGTTTTTTCCTGTTTTTTGAATTATTTCGATGTCCTCATAACTGCCAATGCCGCCGGCATACGTAATCGGAATTTCACTTTCTTTAGCAAGAATTTTTAACAAATCCTCATCTACACCCGTTCCGGTTCCCTCAACATTTACAGCATGCACTAAAAACTCATCACAGTACGAATGAAGTTTTTCCATCAGTGCTTCATCCAGACACTGATTAGTAAATTTCTGCCACCGGTCGGTTACAATATAATAAGAATCTCCTTTTTTCCGGCAGCTCAAATCCAGAACCACATGCTCTTTTCCCACCGCTTTCACTAATTGCTCCAGACGGTCAAAACGAATCTCTCCGCCCACAAAAACATACGATGTAACAATGACATGGCTTGCGCCAAAATCCAAAAAAGAAGCGGCATTTTCCGCATGGATTCCACCACCTACCTGAAGGGCCCCCTGCCACGCAGAAAGAGCTCCCTTTGCCTGCATAAGGTCTGCTTCATAATAAGGACTGTCCGCCGCATTCAACAAAATAATATGTCCGCCACGAAGCCCCTTTTCACGATACAAGGCGGCATAATCTGCCGCCTGCATCTCCGAAACAAAATTCTCTTTTGCAAAATCCTTCTCGTCTTTTAAACTTCCACCGACAATCTGCTTTACCTTACCATTATGAATATCGATGCATGGTCGAAATTCCATTCTTTTATCCTCTCTTTACAGTCCAAGAATCTTTTCTACGGTCATCTGCATCTCACTCTTATCGCATACAATATCATGACGAATCGGTGCGGTGCGGATTTCCTCAATTGCCTCCGGAATCTTCACACCGGAAAGAGCATTTAACTCATCTACCAGTTCAAAATCAGTCATGCTGTCATATTTTTCTTTGTCAATGGCATCCATAACACTGCGGGTAAACTTGTATGGGCTTGCCGTAGAAGCAATTACTGTCTTTAAGCCGGCATCCTTTGCCTTGTCATAATAAACACAGGAAGCAACCGACGTATGTGTATCCATGATATAACCGGCTTCATCAAACACCTTCTTAATATTTGCTGCAGTTTCAGCTTCCGAAGCATAACCACCGACAAAACAGGATAATTTCTCCATCATTTCTTTCGTAATCGTATATTCGCCATTGTTTGAAAGAGCATCCATAAACGCTTTTGTCTGTGCTGCATTCTCACCGGTAATACGGTAAATCAAACGCTCTAAGTTACTTGAAATCAAAATATCCATTGACGGAGAAGATGTCAAAATAAATTCTCTCTTTCTGTCATAAGTTCCTGACTGGAAGAAATCAAACAATACTTTGTTCTCATTCGATGCACAGTACAAAGTCTCAATCGGAAGTCCCATATTTTTTGCATAGAAAGCCGCCAAAATATTACCAAAGTTTCCGGTTGGGACAACAACATTCATTTCCTCACCACAAGAAATTTCTCCCTGTTTGAGAAGCTGACCATACGCATATACGTAGTAAACAATCTGTGGTACCAGACGTCCAATGTTAATAGAATTGGCAGAGGAAAACTGATATCCTTTTGCATTCATGCGCTCTGCTAAATCTTTTGAGTGGAACATCTCTTTTACACCGGTCTGGGCATCATCAAAGTTTCCGATAATTCCTACTACATTTGTGTTTTCTCCTTTTTGTGTCAGCATCTGTTTCTCCTGAATCGGGCTGACACCGTTTTTCGGATAGAACACAATAATACTTGTTCCCGGAACATCAGCAAAACCTGCCAATGCAGCTTTTCCTGTATCACCGGATGTTGCTGTCAAAATAACAATTTCATTTTTAACACCATTTTTCTTTGCTGCCGTTGTCATCAAATATGGGAGAATTGAAAGTGCCATATCTTTAAAGGCGATTGTTTTTCCATGGAACAATTCCAGATAATAAGCACCATCTTTTTTTACAAGTGGGGCAATTTCCTTGGTGTCGAATTTATCATCATAGGCACCATTAATACAATGCTTTAATTCTTCCTCGGTAAAATCTGAAAGAAACAGCTTCATAACTTCATAAGCGGTTTCCTGATATGTCATATCAGCAAGTTTTTCAAGCGGTACTTCAAGTGCAGGAATCGAATCCGGCACAAATAATCCACCGTCGTCTGCAAGCCCTTTTAAGATTGCCTGCGATGCTGTCACTTTGTCACTATTGCTTCTTGTACTCTTGTACATGATACTCATAATCTCTCCGTCCTTTTCTCTAAACTCATTTCGGTAAAACAAAACTAAACATAGAATACCATGAAATTTCAATTTATACAAGACTGCAAATTACGTGTTTTAGCGAAAAAATTCGTGACAGCCGTATTCGCATATTTTTGTGAGTTCTCTGTCAAACCAGCTGATATTGGAAGAATCAGAGCCGGCACGGTACATAAAATACAATGCTCCGTTTGTATTATCTTTTTCCTTTAACGCCTTTTCTACCGCTTTTTTTGTCCGTGCTGACACCTTTACGCGGTAGTAGCTGCCGTTTGACACCGGTGAGAACTGACGGCCGGCAAAGACAATTTCACGCACAGAGTTCGGAAATTTTTCGGATTTCATACGATTTAATATCACATTTGCCACCGATGACTCCCAGTCCGGAACACGGCAGATCTGCGATCAAAACATCCACCGAATCGATCCAATCTTTGCGAAGGATCCTGGCATTCTGACGGTACAGTTCGCAATGATCTACCCCGGCGCGCTCCATATTTTCCTGAATCAAATGCACTTTCGTCTCGCTTAAGTCACAAGAAAAGATCACACCGGTACCTGCCAATAAATCCGCTGCATGCAGAGATTTGCCGCCCGGTGCTGCACAAACGTCCAATACCTCTTGTCCCGGTTTGATCCCGGAAACAGCACCAACAAGCATCGAACTTTCATCCTGCACCTGCAGTCTTCCTCTCACAAACGCCTCCATAGAATCCACTCGCTCAAAGCCGGATAAGTGAAGGGCATACGGGAACCATTTTCCGGGCTGTACTGTTACCTGCTGCCGCTCCAAAGACTCTATGATCTCACGAACCGCAAGATCCGGATTTCCGCTCGGATTTTGCAGATTCAGATTGCACCGCACGGTTACACCACTTTCCTTCTGCATAAACCCCTGCAGGATCTGTTCTGTTTCAGCTTCACTGTATTCTTCTAAAAAATATTCAATGATCCAACCCGGCATCGAATATTTGATGGATGCGTAGGAAATAAAATCTTTCGCATCCGGATATTTAATCTGATCTTTGCCACGGATAACACTTCGAAGAACGCCATTGACAAATCCACTAAGACCTTTCAAACCACGTTTACGTACCAGTTTCACAGCTTCGTTGCAGGCTGCACTGTCAGGCACTTGATCCATATAGAACAACTGATATACTGCCATACGCAGTGTTTCACGGATCACCGGTTTCATCTTGACCACTTTTGTTTTTGAAAAACAATCTATGATGTAATCCAAACGGATTGCCTGTTCAACAGTTCCTTCTACTAATCTGGTAAGAAACGCACGCTGTTGTTTGGACAACGTATCCTCTCTATTTAAGGTACGGTGTAATGTCCGGTCACAATACTTGCCTTCTTCCATCACCTGCAGGAGAATATCCAGCGCAATGGCACGTACATTTCGCATATTCTGTTGTGGCGTCTGCCGTTTCTCCATGGTATTACTGTCCTTTCTATTGCCTAATCACAGGCAAGTATCGTTCCGCAGTCAATCTGCATGCCGCGCAGGAAATCTGCAATATTCATTCGTTTTTTGCCGGCGAGCTGCAAGCTTTTCACACTCAGGCAGCCATCTCCTGTCTGGATCCACAAGCGATTTTTATCAATCAATACGATCTGACCGCACCGGCCTTTCTCGATCTGCTCTGCTGCCTGCTGCCCCGCATCAACAATATCTGCATCCCAAATTTTTAGCATTTTACCCTGTAAGCCCGTATAACAACTCGGCCACGGATTAAGTCCTCGGATCAAGCGCTCTAATTCAACCGCCGGTCTGGTAAAATCAAGCTTTCCTGTCTCCTTGGAAAGCATCTTGGCATACGTATATTCTTCTCCCTGCGGAACAGGATGGAGTTCTCCGGCTTCTGCCTGTTTCAATACCTCTAGTATCATCGGACCGCCAAGTTGTGACAATTTATCAAACAAACTGCCCCCGGTCTCTTTGGCATCCAATGTATATTTCTGAACCATCAACATATCTCCGGTATCCAGTCCCTCATCCATCTGCATGATCGTTACGCCACTTTCCGGATCTCCGTCAATAACAGACCACTGGATCGGTGCTGCACCACGAAGCTTTGGCAACAAGGACGCATGCACGTTCATGCATCCGTATTTGGGCAGTTCTAATATTTCTTTGGGTAATATCTGGCCAAATGCTACAACGATGATCACATCCGGGTTAAGTTCCTGCAAGACCGGATAAAACGTTCCGTCCTTTATACGCTCC
>ERZ779658.1659-NODE-1659-length-15384-cov-6.228652_pt1 | contig 15384 bp, 9 predicted proteins | sample MGYA00511485_ERZ779658 | MGnify/ENA primary metagenome ERZ779658 (study PRJEB29588, sample SAMEA2162182) | human gut metagenome | biome: human gut; feature: human-associated habitat; material: faeces | place: Denmark | collected 2008/2010 ... | reverse complement strand
CGACCCGCCGCAGGCGGAGAATCCTGTAGAGCAGGATTCTTTTTCATTTTCCGCTGTCACCGTAGTTTGCCAGCACACGGGCACTGGGGTCATTGACATTACAGCCCTCCCAGCTCTTGTTGGGCATCCAGAAGTCCGGCACCATCCTTGCCTGTCCGGGATAATACTTTTCAAAGATTTCCCGATACAGCAGGCTTTCTTTTGTGAAAGGCTGTGCAAAATCATATTTCTGACGGAGCGTTTCGTATTCCTCGTCGGTGTAATACTTCTCTGCGTATTCTTTTAAATCATCCACCATGCTGTGTCCTACTGCATCGCTGAATGCAGCTTTTTCTCTCCACAGGATGTTTTCCGGCAAAATATGATCTGTTTCAAATGCCTTGCGCAGCAGATATTTTCCTTTTCCGTAGGTGTTTAACTTCTTCGCCGGGTCAATGGACATCACATAACGGACAAAGTCGAGATCGCCGAAGGGTACACGGGCTTCCAGGCTGTTTGCCGCAAGACACCGGTCGGCACGCAGGACATCATAGCAGTACAGCTCACGGATTCTCTTTGCTGCCTCTTCCTGAAAGGCTGCCGCGCTCGGTGCAAAGTCCGTATATTTATAGCCGAACAGTTCGTCGGAAATTTCACCGGTCAGCAGCACCTTTAAGTCTGTTTTTTCATGGATTGCCTTGCAGACAAGGTACATGCCCATGCTCGCGCGGATCGTCGTGATGTCATAGGTTGCAAGCGCTTCGATAACGGTTTCCAGGCTTTCCAGCACTTCTTCCTTTGTCATGATGACTTCGGTATGCTCTGCGCCGATAAAATCAGCAACTTCTTTTGCATATTTTAAATCAATCGCATCTGTGTCCATGCCGATTGCAAAGGTCCTGATCGGTTTTTTCAAAATATCTGCTGCAATTGCACATACAAGGCTTGAGTCCAGACCGCCGGATAACAAAAAGCCCAGCGGAGCGTCTGCATCCAGACGTTTCTTTACCCCCTCCGTCAGCTTATCATGGATGTTTTTTGTAATCACATCAATATCCTCGTGCACATAACCATGGACAGCTGCGATATCCTCATATTTGACAAATTTTCCATCGTAATAATAGCTTCCGGGCGGAAATGCACGCACCTCGTCCACCCAGCCGATCAGGTTCTTTGCCTCACTGGCAAATGCAATCTTTCCGCTCTTGGAATAACCATAAAACAACGGACGAATTCCGATCTGGTCACGGGCTGCGATCAGCTTGCCGCTTTTGTGATCGTACAATACGCAGGCATATTCCGCATCCAGATGGGAAAACATTTCCAGTCCATATTCTTCATATAGCGGAAGCAAAACCTCACAGTCGGAACCGCTCTGGAACTGATAACCGCGCTCTTCCAGCTCCTTTTTGATTTTGCGAAAGCCGTAAATTTCACCATTGCAGATCACCCAGCTGCCGTCCCGTTGAAACGGCTGCATGCCGTCCGGGGTCAACCCCATGATCGCAAGTCTTGCAAAGCCGAGATACCCGAATTCGGTCTCAACGACCTGCTGGGCATCCGGTCCTCTCATCTTTGTCTTTAACAGATATCCTTCCATCGTTTCTTTGGTGACATCTTTTCCCGCGTAGCAGAGAATGGAACACATAAGCTTTTCCTCCTTTTCTTTTGCTGCGTTGCAGTTTTTCTTTCGCTTTCCGGGTGCAGATTCCATGCTCGCATGAGAAGCTGCGCACGGAAAGCTGCGAAGGGAACTGTAAGAACGCAAAAACAGCAGCCATTTGTCCTATTGGAGATAGGACGAATAGCTGCTGCTATATCCGCGGTGCCACCTAACTTGCCGCACTTCCTTGTACGGCCCCTTTTTCGCGTTCCCATGAAACGCTATCCCTGTAACGTGGGACTCCGGCTCGCCTACTTACAGATCCTGCGTTCAGCTTGCAGCTCGGAAGTGTTCTTTCCTACAGATATCCGCGCAGGACTCCCACCGCCGCCTGCTCTCTGTGCCGTCTGTCTGTACTACTTTTCTTCGTCATCGCTTTTTGTTTTTTACAAGATAGCATACCCGTTTCGCTCTGTCAAGAAAATTTTCACGAATGGCACGGGTGAACTGTAACAGAGCTTAAACTCTGCCTCTTACTCTTCTGCAAACAGAGGGGTAGACAGATAACGATCACCGGTATCCGGCAGGATCACAACAATGTTCTTTCCTTCATTTTCGGGACGCTTTGCAAGCTCGATCGCTGCCCATACTGCTGCACCGGAGGAAATGCCTACCAGCACACCTTCCTGATGACCGATCTTTCTGCCGGTTGCAAACGCATCCTGATTCTCTACGGTGATAATTTCGTCATAAACCCCGGTGTCCAGGACGTCCGGTACGAAGCCTGCGCCGATTCCCTGGATCTTGTGTGCGCCGGCTGTGCCCTTGCTCAGAACCGGAGAGCCTGCAGGCTCTACAGCAACAACCTTTACATCAGCCTTTTTGCTCTTTAAGTACTGGCCTGTACCGGTCACGGTTCCGCCCGTACCAACGCCTGCTACCAGGATATCAACCTTGCCATCCAAATCTTCCCAGATCTCAGGACCGGTTGTCTTTTTGTGTACCTCCGGGTTTGCAGGGTTTACAAACTGTCCGGGAATGAAGCTGTTGGGAATTTCCTTTGCCAGCTCGTCTGCCTTTGCGATTGCACCCTTCATGCCCTTTGCACCTTCTGTCAGGACAAGCTCTGCGCCGTATGCCTTCATCAGCTGTCTGCGCTCTACGCTCATGGTTTCCGGCATTACGATAATGATACGGTAGCCTCTCGCCGCTGCAACAGACGCAAGGCCGATGCCGGTGTTGCCGGAGGTAGGTTCAATAATTACAGAGCCTGCCTTTAATGCGCCCTTTGCCTCTGCATCATCGATCATCGCTTTTGCAATTCTGTCCTTTACAGAGCCTGCAGGATTAAAATATTCCAGCTTGCCATAGATGTGTGCCTTTAAGCCCTCTGCCTTTTCAATATGTGTCAGCTCCAGCAGGGGAGTTCTGCCGATTAACTGATCTGCGGATGTATAAACGTTGCTCATTTGCTCTTCCTCCTTAAACCTACTTACTTTATATGTTAATGTGATTATATTCTGTCTTTTCGGATCTGTCAACCCTTTTTAAACAATAGAATGCACGCTCTGCGAGCATTCTATTGTCATGAATAAAATATTCCATGGTTTTTCCGGCATCAGCACAGACTTTTCATTGAATAAAAGCACCGCCTCCCGGCAGTTGTTTTTGCGTTATGAATTTCTTCCCCGGCAGGCTGCTTCCAGCTGTGTAAGCGCCTGCAAAAGCGTTTTTTTCGTGCACGCCAGTACGATACGTTCAAACTGTCCCGACTTTTTGTCAAAGACAGAGCCGCCATCCAGCCAGAGCTTTGCCTGATGTGCAATGAGATTTTCCAACGCTGTGTCCGACAGTCCCAGTCCCGAGCAGTCCAACCATGCAAAGTAAGTGCCTTCCGGTTCGATCAGACGGATCTTAGGCAGTCTTTCTTTTAAGAAGCTGCGCAGGACCTTCAAATTTTCCCGCAAATATGCCTGGCACTGCTCAAGCCACTCGCCGCCATTTTCATAAGCTGCCTGGCACGCGATTAAACCGAGGGCGTTCAACTGAGAATATCCTGCTGCGTTGATCTCGGCTTTGAATCTGTCCCGGACCTCTTTTCCGGGAACCCAGATATTGGAAACCTGCAGCCCCGCCAGATTAAAGGTTTTACTCGGCGCAGTGCAAAGAATCATCTTTTCTTCCAGCTGCGGACATGCCTTTGCAAATATCGTATGCGGATGCTCCGGAAAAGCGAAATCACAATGAATCTCGTCTGCCACAACGAACACATGGTAGCGGTCGCAAAGCTCTCCCAGTTTTTGAAGCTCTTCTTTTGTCCAGACTCTGCCGACAGGATTGTGGGGACTGCACAGCAAAAACAGCTTTACATTCTGGGATGTGATCTTTTCTTCCAGATCGTCGAAGTCAATTTCATAATGTCCGTCTGTCAAAAGAAGCGGGCTTTCTACGATCTTTCTATTGTTATCGCGAATCACCTCAAAGAACGGGTAATAAACCGGCGGCTGAATCAGTACACTGTCACCCTCTTTTGTCAGAGCGCGTACCGCCATCGCAAGGGCGAATACCACACCGGGGGTTTTTACAAGCCATTCAGACTTTGGCTGCCAGTCAAACCGACTGTCAAACCAGCGATACAGCGCGTCAAAATATTCTCCTTTTACCTCGCTATAACCGAAAATCCCATGGGAAACCGCATTCTGCAGTGCATCCAACACAGGCTTCGGCGCCTGAAAATCCATATCCGCCACCCACAATGGCAACACATCTACGTCACGTCCGCGTTCCACGGCGAAATCATATTTCAGGCTGTTTGTCTTTTTCCGGTCAATTTCCCGGTCAAAATTATAGGTTGTCATTTCTAATCTCCCTCTCAACAAAAATCCTGCCCTGCAGGATTCTTATGCCTGCAACAGATCGCAAACACGACATTTTTCTGCTCCGCCGCAATGCAGTCCCTACAGCGTGGATTTTTTCTCAGGAAACAAACGCCTGCTCCAGATCCGCAATCAGCTCGTCCACATGCTCCAGTCCAACGGACAGGCGCAGCAGCGTGTCGGTGATGCCGAGCTTTTCTCTCCACTCCTTCGGAACATCCGGATGGGTCTGCTTCATCGGATAGGTGATCAAAGATTCTGTACCCCCAAGGCTCTCCGCAAAGGTGATGACGCGCACCTTTTCCAGCACGCGCTGTGCCGTTTCCACGCTGTCGACGTCGAAGGAAATCATCGCACCCGCACCTCTCGCCTGCTTTGCATTGATCTCATAACCAGGATGCGTTTCCAGTCCAGCATAATATACTTTTCTGACTTTCTTCTGCTCCGTCAGCCAGCGTGCGATGTTGCCCGCATTTTCCTGCTGCCGCTCCATGCGCACCGCCAGTGTCTTGATACCGCGCATTACCAGCCAGCTGTCGAAGGGGGACAAACAGCCGCCGGTCGTCTTTGCAATCAGGCGGATTTTTGCCGCGAGCTCTTCCTTTGCAGAGCAGACAAAACCGGCGATCGTGTCGTTATGTCCGCACAGGAACTTGCTCGCGCTGTGAATGACGATATCTGCACCGAGCGCAATCGGGTTCTGCAAATATGGAGATAAAAAGGTATTGTCTGTGATCATCAGAAGGTTGTGTTCTTTTGCAAGCTCTGCGCATGCCGAAAGGTCAGTGATCTCCATCATCGGGTTGCTGGGCGTCTCGATATAAAGTGCCTTTGTTTCCGGACGCAGCACCCGTTTGATCTCATCCAAATCACCGGTATTGACAAAATCAACCATCAGTCCGTTCTTTTTGCCGATGGTATTGACCAGACGGGTTACACCGCCGTAAAGGTCTTCAGAACAGATCACATGGTCGCCGGGTGCAAACAGATCAAATACTGCTGTCACCGCCGCCATGCCGGAAGAAAATGCCGTCGTGTCATAAGCGCCCTCCAGCGCGGTAAGGATTTCCTCCAGATGCTGTCTGGTCGGATTTTTCTCTCTCGTGTAGTCAAAGCCGGTCGAATGTCCCAGACCGATATGTCCGAACGTCGCCGTCTGATAGATTGGAAAGCTCACCGCCTTTGTCGGCTCGTCCCAGGAAAAATCCAGATTTCCGTGAATACACTTTGTTTCTATATGATGATTGCTCATTTTTCAGCTCTCCTTTGCAGTTATTTTTCGGATATTTCCTATCATTCTAATTGGATGCTTCCCATTTGTCAACACCAACATAGTTGGTAGATATGTTTATAATCGATTCCACAGTGGCCTTCTCCCGGACGTTCCCCCGCGCCATTCGCAATACAATAGAATGCACGCTCCGTGAACATTCTATTGTCATGAATCGCGCCCTTCTCGCCGCGCGGCAACACGGACGTTCCCCCGCGCCATTCGCAAAATCGCGCCTGCGGCGCTTTCCGCAGTGGCTGCGCCACCGCTTCTTTTGCTCATGAAGTGGCGCTTCCTCCGTGACTTCATGTGCACAGATTCTCATGCGAGCATGGAATCTGTACCCACGAAGTCACGGGGGAACTGGTAAACAAAATAAAATTTATTCTTGACCGCCCCCTTTCCCAATGCTATAATGCATCAGATGAACAAAGGCGTTCATGAGTGAAATACTTTTCTATTTAGAAAAGTGTTTGATTCATGGACGCCTTTCAGTATTTGTACAGCAAACACGAGAGAATGAGCGAGGTGTACTTATGGAACAAACTGTGTACTTACAACTGGAGGACGGAACCTGTCTGACCGGAAAACATTTCGGCGCTCCTTTGAAAGAGGACGTCATCGCGGAAGTCGTTTTTACGACGGCTATGACCGGATATACAGAAACACTGACCGACCCCAGTTATTACGGACAGATGGTCGTTCAGACATTTCCCCTGATCGGCAACTACGGCGTCAATCCAAAAGACTTTGAAAGCAAAGGAATTCACATGAGCGCATACATCACCAGAGAATGGTGCCCATGTCCTTCCAATTTCAGATGTCAGATGGATCTTGACGCTTTTTTAAAGCAGCAAAATGTCCCTGGCATCTATGATCTGGATACCCGCTACCTGACCAAGCTCATCCGCGAGCACGGCGTCATGAACGGACGGCTCACATCCCTCCGCCCGGACTCTGCAGCTGTTGAAGACTTAAAGGGCTGGGCAATCACGGACGCGGTAGCACACGTTACCTGCAGGGAGCCTTACCAGATTCCGTCCCCGCTTCCACGCCATCACGTCGTTTTGTGGGACTTCGGTGCAAAACAGAATATCATCCGAAAGCTGCACGCATTAAACTGCGACCTGACCATCGTTCCCGCTTCCACGACAGCAGCACGCATCCTCTCCTATTCGCCGGACGGTATCATGTTGAGCAATGGTCCCGGCAACCCGAAGGATAACCCGGCTATCATTTCCGAGCTGTCTCACCTCTGCAAATCCGGCATTCCGATTTTCGGCATCTGCCTGGGGCATCAGCTTCTCGCCCTTGCAAACGGTGCGGACACCGAAAAATTGAAATACGGACACCGCGGTGCAAACCAGCCGGTGAAAGATCTGCTCACCGGCAGGGATTATATCACCAGTCAGAATCACGGCTATGCCGTCAAAAACGATTCCCTCCCGGATAATGCAGTACTTCGTTTTATCAACCTAAACGACGGAACCTGTGAGGGCGTTTCTTATCAGGATTTTCCCGGCTTCTCAGTGCAGTTCCATCCGGAAGCCTGCGGCGGTCCTCATGACTCCGAGTTTTTGTTCCGCGAATTTGTCGCACTGATGGAAAGGAGGGCATAAAGCATGCCGTTAAATCCCAATCTGAAAAAAGTAATGGTAATCGGCTCCGGTCCCATCGTCATCGGTCAGGCTGCCGAATTTGACTATGCAGGTACCCAGGCGTGCCGCGCTTTAAAAGAGGAAGGTCTGGAGGTTGTGTTAGTTAATTCTAACCCTGCAACAATCATGACAGATGCCGCCATGGCAGATCATGTCTACGTGGAGCCTCTGACTCTGGATTTTCTAAAAAAAATCATCAAAAAAGAACACCCGGACAGCATTCTTTCCACCCTCGGCGGTCAGACCGGCCTGACGCTTTCGATGCAGCTGGCAAAGGAAGGCTTTCTGGCACAGGAGGGCGTTACACTTCTTGGCGCAAACCCGGAAACCATTGCCAAAGCCGAAGACCGTCAGGTTTTTAAAAGCACCATGGAAGCGATCCGGGAGCCTATCATCCCCTCTGTCGTTACGACGACGCTTGAGGGTGCTCTCTCCTTCGCGCACTCTGCAGGCTATCCGGTTATCGTGCGCCCCGCCTTTACCCTCGGCGGCACCGGCGGCGGCATCGCTGTTGACGAAGCACAGCTGCGCCAAATTGCTTCCGCAGGGCTCCGTCTTTCCCCGATCACGCAGATTCTGGTGGAAAAATGTATCTCCGGCTGGAAAGAGATCGAATTTGAGGTCATGCGCGACGGCGATGGAAACGTCATCACGATCTGCTCTATGGAAAATCTTGATCCGGTGGGTGTCCACACCGGCGACTCCATCGTTATCGCCCCTGCGGTCACCCTAGCGGATAAAGAATACCAGATGCTTCGAAGTGCTGCACTCCACATCATCGAAGCTATGGGCATTGAGGGCGGCTGCAACGTACAGTTTGCTCTAAATCCCGAAAGCTTTGAGTACGCTGTTATCGAGGTAAACCCCAGGGTTTCCCGTTCCTCCGCCCTCGCCAGCAAAGCGACCGGCTATCCGATCGCCAGAGTCGCTGCCAAAATCGCCATCGGCTACCGGATGGACGAAATCAAAAACGAAATCACCGGCAAGACGAAAGCATGCTTCGAACCGGCATTGGACTATGTTGTCGTTAAATTTCCGAAATGGCCCTTTGACAAATTTGTGTATGCGACAAGAAAGCTCGGAACCCAGATGAAAGCCACCGGTGAAGTCATGGCCATTGGCAGAAACTTCGAGCAGGCGCTGATGAAAGCCGTTCGCGGAGCAGAAATCTCCCATGACTGCCTGGCAGACGTGCATATGCGCGCACTCGACGACGAAGCCCTAACCGCCAAAATCCTGGCGCAGGACGACGAACGCATCTTCGCTGTTTACGAAGCGCTCTTCCGCGGTTTTTCCATCGAAAAAATCCATCAGCTGACTTTGATCGACGAATGGTTTTTAGCAAAGCTTTTGCATCTGTGCGACCTCGAAAAACGGCTGGAGACAGAGCCGCTCACACATGATTTTCTGCGGGAATTAAAGAGAAACGGTTTTCCGGATAAAACGATTGCACGCCTGTCCGGCAACTCTACTTTCCCCCACCTTCCGTATTCCTATAAGATGGTCGATACCTGCGGCGCGGAGTTTGCGGCAGAAACCCCCTACTTCTACTCCACCACTGACGAGGAGGACGAGGCTTCCGCTTTTATCGCGGAACACAGCTCCAAAAAGCCCGTCGTCATCGTCTTTGGCTCCGGTCCGATCCGGATCGGTCAGGGAATCGAATTCGACTACGCCTCCGTTCACTGTGTCTGGGCATTAAAGGATGCCGGGTATGAGGTTGTTATCGTCAATAACAACCCAGAAACCGTTTCCACCGATTTCAATACAGCAGACCGCCTGTACTTTGAGCCCCTGACTCCGGAAGATGTCGGAGACATCATCCGGGTGGAAAATCCGGTTGGTGCCGTTGTTGCCTTCGGCGGACAGACCGCAATCCGCTTGACCAAATGGCTTTCAGAAAACAATGTTCCGATTCTGGGCACACCTGCAGACAGTATTGACGCTGCCGAAGACCGGGGGCGGTTTGAAGCTCTCTTAAAACAGCTCCATATCAAGCAACCCGTCGGAGATACCGTCCACACTGCAGAGGAAGCGATCGAAACAGCGAACCGTCTCGGCTATCCGGTTCTGCTGCGCCCCAGTTATGTCCTTGGCGGCCAGAACATGATTATCGCCTTTTCCGATGCGGACGTAAAAGAATATATGGATATTATTCTTTCCCATATGGAAGGAAACCTCGTCCTGATCGATAAATATATGATGGGCACGGAGCTTGAAGTCGACGCAATCTGTGATGGCGAGGATGTCCTGCTGCCCGGCATTATGGAGCACATCGACCGTGCAGGCATCCACTCCGGCGACTCCATCGCAGTTTACCCTGCCTGGAATTTAAGCCCCGCCAAAACCGCAAAGCTCGTGGACTACTCCACCCGCCTTGCCCTCGCCTTAAACACAAAGGGCCTGATCAACATCCAGTACGTCATCTGCCAGGATCAGGTTTATGTCATTGAGGTAAACCCCCGTTCCTCCAGAACCGTGCCTTATCTGAGCAAAGTCACCGGCATCCCGATGGTCGATATCGCCACCCGCGTCATGCTCGGGGAAAAATTAAAGGATATGCCTTACGGTACCGGTCTTGCCCCGATTTCCTCCTACACCGCGATCAAAGTGCCTGTCTTCTCCTTTGAAAAGCTGTCTGGACTGGACACGCAGCTCGGACCTGAAATGAAATCTACCGGTGAAGTGCTCGGCATCGCACCCACCATGCGGGAAGCACTCTACAAAGGATTGGTCGGTGCAGGCTATCAGCTGACCGACAAGGGCGGCATCTTCATCACCGTGCGCGACACCGATAAAGATGAAATCCCTGATATTGCACAGCGGTTTGCAGATCTTGGCTTCCACCTGTATGCAACCGCAGGTACGGCAGCTGTACTGCGTGACCATGGTATGTCGGTTACCCTTGTCCATAAGATCAGCGAATCCGAGCACAACACCATCGCACTTCTGGAAAGCGGGAAGGTCAATTACATCATTTCGACCTCCAAAAAGGGGCGTACCCCTGCCCGGGACAGCGTAAAGGTTCGCCGCAAATCTGTGGAGCTTGGCATTCCCTGCCTGACCAGCCTGGATACGGCAGTTGCCCTGGCGGATATCTTAAAGAGCGGCTTTACGCCGGATACGGCAGAGCTGGTCGATATCTGCACGCTGCAAAAGTAAAGGGATCGTGCTGCAGCACTACACACAAAAAGCTCGGAGCACAGCATCTATTCCTTTGCTGTGCTCCGGGCTTTTCTTTTCATCCTTTTCTACATCCGCGATGGCTCTCCGCCGTCACTCTTCCATCTGTTCCTTATGATATTGCAGCGTATACAGCTGATAATATCGTCCATGCTTTGCAAGCAGCTCCTGATGCGTGCCCTGCTCCAGGATCTTTCCGTGGGATAGCACAATGATGTTGTCCGCATGCTGAATCGTGGAAAGTCTGTGGGCTACCATCAGCATCGTGCCGACGCTGCGCATTTTTTCCAGGGAATCCTGAATCAAAAGCTCCGTCTCGGTGTCGATATTAGCAGTCGCCTCATCCAGAATCATAACACTTGGTTTGTGGATGATGGTTCGCGCAAAGCTCAGCAGCTGACGCTGTCCGGCAGAGAAGTTATTTCCTCGCTCCCGCACCTCCTCATCCAGACCGTGCTCCAGCTTGTCAATAAAATGATCGGCATTCACATACTGGCAGACGCGACGGATTTCTTCATCCGAAATGCCCTCTTCCCGCAGAACGATGTTGCTGCGGATCGTGCCGGAGAACAGAAATACATCCTGCAGCATCTGACCAAAATGCCTGCGCAGGGAAGCGATCTTGATCTTGCGAATGTCGATACCGTCGATCAAAATCTCGCCCTTCTGGAACTCGTAGTTGCGGCAGATCAGGGACAAGATTGTGCTCTTTCCGGAACCGGTCGATCCGACAAACGCCACCGTTTCTCGCGGATTTACATGGAAAGACACACCCTGCAGCACCCATTCCCCGGGAATATAGGAAAACCACACATTGCGAAACTCGATTTCGCCGTGCACCTCTTCCAGCTCTATGGCATCGGGCGCATCTACCAGCTTCGGCTCCAGATCCATGATCGAGAACACCTTTTCCGCAGACGCCAAAGCCGACTGCAGCCAGTTAAACTGCTCTGCCAGGTTCTGGATCGGGGTGAAAAATTTCGAAATATACATATAAAAGGTAACGATCGTTCCGCCTGTGATCGTCTGTCCTAAAAACGCCACGCCGTTTAAATGTCCCATGCCGCCCAGATAAAACAGACATAGGATGGAACAGATGTAAAGCATATACACCAACGGACGAAATACACTGAACACGAAAATCTGACTCAGGTTTGCCTTTGCCTGCGTCTGGCTTTTCTCACGAAATTCCGCCATCTTTTCCTCTTCGCGCCCGAAAATCTGCGTAACCTTGATGCCGGAAAGGTTTTCCGAAAGATAAGTATTGATATCCGTCGTCGCATCCTTTACCCTGCGGTATGCCCGACGGGAAAACTTCCGGAAGATCACTGTAAAGATCACAATGAAGGGAACAAAGCACAGCACCATCAGCGTCAGCTCATAGTTTAAGCAGATCATTGCAATTAATATGCCTACAATAACAAAGGCATTCTTTGTCAGGCTGACCAGCAGGTTCGTAAACATCATCGAAATCGCGTTGGTATCGTTGGTCACACGGGTCACCAGCTTGCCCACCGGAATCTCATTGAGCTGCTCATGAGAAAGAGATTCGATATGGGTAAACAGATCCTCACGCAGATCGGACACAATCCGCTGTCCAACCCGCTGCAAAATCACCGCCTGCAGATAGGTACTTCCCATTGAAAACAGCAGCACCACCACATAACCGCCTACTCGGGCATACAGGGCAGGCAGAACAAAATCACCTGCAACCAGCTCTTCGATATTACCGATGATCAGCGGCGAAATAATATCATAGGCGATTGAAAACATCATCAGGAACAATACCAGTACAAACTGCTTCCAGTACGGCTTTGCATAAGCTACCAGACGGTGCATAATTTCGCCGTCCTTCATCGTGCGTTCAAATCCCATCTGGGACTTTTTGTCCTTTACCAGCACATAAGCGGCGGTCAGAAGCGCCGTGATCGTACCGATGACCGCGCCGGTCAAAAGCAACGGATTTACTTCAATCATGGCTGGCACCTCCTTCGCACTTTTCTACAGACTCCGACGCATGCTCTGGGGCATCAACGGAATCCGCTATGTCAGACGTTCCTACCGCATCGGACGAATCTGCCGTTTCGTCCTCCAGACGCTGTAAATCTACCATCCGCCGATATTCGGGACAGCTGTGATACAGCGCATCATGCGTACCGACCGCTTCTACTCTTCCATCCTCCAGAAATACGATCTTATCCATCCCCTCCACTGTCGAAATGCGATGTGCGATCAACAGGGTGGTCTTGCCTGCACGGGTGGTCTTTAAGTTATCGAGAATAATTTTTTCAGTACGAGTATCCACTGCAGAAACCGAATCATCCAAAATCAGAATCGGCGCATTTTTTAATAGCGCACGAGCAATGGAAATCCGCTGCTTCTGACCGCCGGAAACAGTCACACCCCGTTCTCCCAGGATGGTTTCATAGCCTTCCTTGAAATCTACAATATTGTCCCGCACGTCCGCCAGCGACGCCGCACCGTTGATCTGATCGAAAGTTGCATCGTCCACGCCAAAGCCGATATTGTGTGCAATGGTATCTGAAAACAGGAAATTATCCTGGGGCACATAGGCACAGGCATTGCGTACGGAATGAATGGAAACGCTGTTCACATCCTGACCGTCCACAAACAGCGTTCCGTCCGGCACGTTATAGGTACGAAGCAGCAGATCTACTACCGTAGTCTTACCCGCGCCGGTTTTGCCTACGATACCGACACTTTCACCGGCAGCTACCTGAAAGCTGACGTCCTGCAGTACATTATAATCGCCGTCCGGATAGCGGAACGTCAAATGCCGGAATTCAATACTGCCTTTTGGATTTTCAAGATTTCCTACACCATCCCGGTCCGTCACATCTACAGGGGCATCCATCAGCTCCGTAATACGATTCAGGGAAGCCTTACCGCGGGAAGTCTTTTCAATCAGCATCGAAATCGCCATGATCGGCCAGACGATGGATTCAAAGTAGCCGATGTATTCCACCAGCTGTCCGGCATTGAACTGACCACCATAAACCAGCCAGCCGCCGTAGCCTAAGATGACGCAGATGACAGATTCCACAAACAGCGTCACCAGCACCTCCAGCAGGGTTGCGATCTTTGTATAGGTAACGTTGATCTCTTCATTTTCACGGTTTAGCTTACGGAATGCTGTCAGCTCCTTAAATTCCTTGACAAATGCCTTGATCACCGCGATGCCGGAAAAGTTCTCCTGTGCAAAATCCGAAAGATCAGAGAAAGCCTTCTGCCGTTCCTCCCAGCGTTTTGTCATCGTCGTACCCATAATAGTGCCGATGCCAAACATGATCGCCGCAGGAATCAGGGCCAGCAGCGTAAGCTTGAAATCCATCCGCCACATTTTATACAGCGCCAGCAGACCAAGCACCAGAGCGTCGAAAAACATCAGAATGCCGTCGCCGAAGCACTCCTGAATCGTATCCAGGTCATTTGTATACAGGCTCATCAGGCTTCCTACCTTGTTGACCTGATAATACTGCTGCGACAAACGACGGCTGTGATCAAACATTCGCTCCCGCAGATCTGCCTGTACACACACTGCGGAACCGAAAAAGCATACCCGCCATAAAAAGCGCCCGATCACCATCATTAAAACAATCCAGATCATGGGCAGACAGATATTCTGAAACAGTACCTCCCTGGTAAAGGTCAGCGTCTGACCATCCACCACCACTTTTCCTAAGTTCACACCATTAATGACCAGACGATACAGCTCCGGAATCATCAGCTGGGCAATATCGACGATCAAAAGTGAGAGCAGTCCAAGCAGCAGCGCCGGTGCATTTTTCAGATAGTAACGATTGATATACTTGCCGAAAATCACGACTTTTCCCTCCTTTTTCTTTTGTTTTCCCCTATAATATTTTCCCAAAAAGTAAAATAGTCGTACTTTTTAGTATAAAGGATGTAAGAGGGGAAGTCAACGCAATGGAAGAAAAAGAGACTGCCGGATCCGCCTTTTGCGGAAGAAACGGCAGTCTCCTGATATGAAATTTTACAGCGGATCCCTTGAGGTTTTTGCATCACCAAAAAAGAACATAAAATCCTGCAGCTCTGTTCGCATCATCCGGTCATTTTTCAAAAGTCTCTTCGCCTCTGCAAGCTGCAGCGTTCTGTCATAGGCAATGCTTTTGAGCTGTATGTTTCCATCCAAGATTACCGCGTAGTGCGCAGTCTTGTCAGGATCATCCGGTCTTCTGTAGGAAATGCTTCCCGGATTTATCCATTCCATTCCCTCCCCAAGGGTGTGAATGCATTGTCTGTGGGTATGCCCGAAAATCAATCGTCGCTTTCCGTCACACTCTGCTCCATAGCTGGCATTCCAATACTGATCAAAGGCATAGCGGCTTTCGACCGTCCCGTAGCCATTGTCGTATTGATGCGCGATTCCATAGCTCCATCCATCTGCCTCAAAATATGCCTTTTCCGGGAGCTGCTTCATCCAATCGATATCTTTTTCACTCAGTCTTTCACAGTTATAATGCACCCATTTGTATTTTCCATCCGCTACATTTGTCCATTCTCCGCTCTCATAAATATTTATGACATGGCGATCATGGTTTCCATATACGAGGACTGTATTTTCCAACTGGCGAAACCGCTCCAGGACCTCCCGAGGTGAGATCCCGTAGTCCGTAAAATCCCCTGCGCAGCATAACAGATCATAGTCTGCTTCCTCCCGCAAAATTGTATCCAACGCCCGAATATTTGCATGAATGTCTGAAATTACAAGTACTTTCATAAATAAAATCCTTTCGTTTGCCATAGGCTCCTCCCACTACCTTTAGGTGGTGG
>ERZ779658.1616-NODE-1616-length-15818-cov-1.813170_pt1 | contig 15818 bp, 4 predicted proteins | sample MGYA00511485_ERZ779658 | MGnify/ENA primary metagenome ERZ779658 (study PRJEB29588, sample SAMEA2162182) | human gut metagenome | biome: human gut; feature: human-associated habitat; material: faeces | place: Denmark | collected 2008/2010 ... | reverse complement strand
CTTTCCCTTTTCATCTAATCGGTAAGCGCGTACACGAATATAATAGGTCTTCTTTTTCTTCAGCTTCTTGATCGTCAGTTTTCTCTTCTTCGTCAGTTTCGTTTTAGCCTTTTTGAACTTTTTGTTCGTGCTATACTGCACGCAGTATCCATTCGCTCTGGCAACTACTTTCATGGAAATGACTAACTTCTTGGAAGCCTTGTTCTTAACCGATAAGAATCTCGCTTTGCCAACGACAATCTTTGGTGCCGCCTTTTTCGGCTTATCACTTAGTTTTACAGTCGGTCTCACCAGCGGCGTATGTGTTGGTTTGACAGTCTGTGTTGGCACCGGTCTCTTCGTCGGCTTAACAACCGGTCTCTTCGTCGGCTTAACAGTTGCAACCGGATTCTGTGTCGGCTCGCCACTAGGAGATGGGGTCACATTTGGATCATCTTCCGGCTCCGGTGTCGGAATGACAACCGGATCATCACCTTCCATCTCATAGGAAACATCAGGCGTTGCATCCATTCCAACATCATACGTCTTGCCCTCCTCTGCTCCCAACGTGACATTGATCTTCTTCGTCTCGATACCATTGGATACGATAATGGTTCTTGCAACCTTCTTCTCGTAACGATTATATACATCCAATGCTTTAAGCTTTCCATCTTCAATGACTGAAGTAAACGTCAATGGTCTGTCATACTGCTTCGAAGGTTTTACAATACTAAAGGCTGCCGTATTATCGATAAGATTCAGTTCCTCTGCTGCAGCACTGCCATTGTATGCTGTTGCCTGCAACGATATTGATACATTCTTGGCTTCACTGGTAAATTTCGGTGTGTAGTTAAACTGTAACACATATTCACCACGGTTGATCGCTTCCATAGCATCTTTACCACTAATAACGATCAACTTCTTATCCTCATCAAATGATGCACCGGCAGTTGTCGGCTTCACAGTCACTGCTTTCTTATCGACAGATGTCAAGGCAACACGGATCGTATCATCCTCTGTCAACGCCTTTGTACCGGCATTGCTGATAACGACCTGTACAATACGCTCTCCACCTTGCAGATTCTCTACCACTTCCGGATTACCAAGTACCATATCCGTACCAAGCAGCGTTAACTGTGCCTTCGCAGTTGCTCCATTGTCTGCTGCAACCTCAAAAGTCTCATTTTGCAAGGTATTGCCAAGTGTGTAACTAAAGCTCACCTGACCACGCTCTCCACTCTCCAAATGAATTGGAAGCGCATCCGCAACCGTTGTACCTGACTGTTTCACTGTGACAGAATCCATAGCCTTCCGTCCGGCATTCGCAAAGGACAGTGTCACATTGATCGTACTATTCTGCTCCACGTTCTGTCCAAAAGTATCTGCCGATACCTCTGATAACTCATTCTGAATGGTCTTCGTACCGGTGATCAGTCTTGCCGGCTGCTCCTCGTCCTTTGTCTGCGTCAGATCGGTATCTTTCGTCGTCTCAGACTGTGTTGATGTCTGCGCACATGAAACTGTTGTAAAACGGTCACCATCTACTACCACACTGCCTCCTACCAACATCTCATTAGCAGACGCCGTACCGGTAATCTCATACTGCATCGACAGCGTACCCGTCTTTACATTCAAGTATTTCACATACGTATGCATCTTAGAGTCATCGCCTGCCGACTGCCAATACACAGCAGTGTCACTGATCGTATCTCCACCTTTGGCAAAATCAAAATTCTCCGTAACTTCTCCGGAGTCTTTCATAGAAACTGCATTAGCACTGCCATCTTTTTGATACCCCTGTAATGCCAAATACGAATCTGTAAGTTCACCTTTTTTGTATTCCGACTGCTTCCATGCTGCTAAGAACATACCACCGTCGTTCGTTACATATTTCACACGTGGCTGCGTCTCTCCCGCATCATTACAGGTGATTCGGTTTACACTCTTCTGGGCTCCATCCTTCACAATATATGAATAAAGCTCTCTCTCCTGCACCTCTTCACTGCTGCCCATGGTTGCCAATACCATCGCCGTACCATCGTCAGACAGTGCTACATCATACGCCTGGGCTCCCTTAATCTCGCCACGTTCCAAATAAGCCGGTGCACTCCAATCTGTTCCATCATAGTAACTATAACAGATCTTCTTTTCTCCCATCATATCTTTTTGAAGTGTTTCTGCATCCGTATCCGCAAGATTATAGGTGTCACTCTGCCATACTACAATTGCTTTTCCGTTGTTTACTGCTACTTCCGGTGCCATATCGGCCACATTATTTGCAGTAAGCGTCGTATGCTTTCCATTAACATATACATGAATCTCGGAGGAGTTAAACGTAGCGTTTAATTCTTTGCTGTCAACATTTCCATCCGAATCAATGTCAGAATCATACACGGCAGAATCAAAGGCTAATACCTTTAATCTGCCATCAGAAGCATAATCTACTGAATTAACCGTTTCCGATTTGCCTTCTGTTCTCCATGAAGTAAGTACTTCCGGTTTCGTCCATTCTCCGCTTTCTTTTGTGCTAACCGCAGGATTGATACTTACAAGATCCTCAAGCGTATCTGAATAGGTGAGTGCCATACTGTTGCCATTGGCTGCAAGCACCGGCGGCACATCCGGATTGATATACTGTGTCCAATCTGCGCCCTTCTTCTTCGAAGAATACCGTACCACCTTACCGGTAGTCTCATTACTCATATTTGCAAAGTCCAACGGATTTGGTCGCCCTGCCGGGAATTTGTCCCAATCCTGATACGTTCGTACCTTACTGAAGCCGGTTCCGCATATTTGTTTGTGATACCGAATAAATAATCCTTTGTACTCAAAATCTAAGGAGATGCTTCCGGTAAAATTCAAACAGCCACCATAATAAGCTTTGGTCTTCTTAAGATCACTGAATGTAACGATACGATTGTCATATCCGATAGACAACCGTCCAACCGGACCAAACTTGATCTTTACAATCTTACCATCAAAACCAATTCCTCCACTGGCACATACATAACCCTCTACGCCTACGAGAATGTCTGATACAAAATTATATTCACTGGTAACCGTCAGATTATTCGTCTGGAAATTCATACCAACGAACTTATCATGATATGGATTCTGGCCACTAAGCAGCGCATCGACACTGACAGTACATCCCACTTTGATTCCATAATAGATTGGGATGATGCCAACCATCGTATTGTTATTAAAACCAAATTCATAACCCAGTGTTCCGGCAATACCACCACCGGTATAGGTCAAGATCCATTTGCCATCAATATAGTCTGCCGTACCAAATGCATATCCGGACAGCGTCTTGGACACTTTATTGTCACGCAGATCATTGATCGTCTCTGTCACTACCGATACAACATTATTTTCATCGAGTCCCGCTGTACCAATGGCAACCATAAAGGTTTTCTTCAGCGGATTGTCGGTATCCTGGTATGCGATCTTCATTGGCAATACCTTCGGAATATTAAAGGATAACTTACGGTTAATGACCTCTCCGGCTGATATCTGCGGCGTCTCGATCGTTCCACAGAAGTTTACCTCTGTCGGCTTCGCCGGCTTACCAATCTCTGAAATATTACATACGGTATAGTCTGCCGGCTGATCTGCAAGCACCTCTCCACTCGCTGCTTTGATCTGATACTGCGGCGTAAACTTACCTACTGCTGCGTTTTTGGTGTTAATCGCAAATTCTGTTTGCTTCCACTCATATTTCATACCATCGACGGATGCCACGCTCTCAGAAACGCTAGGGATCTCCTTGTCATTAATAAACATGGAAACCGTATGTTTCTGTGAAACCTGAGAGTATACGATCACTTTCTTATCATATCCTTTATAAAGCGTAAGATCGCGAACAAACTCATAATTTTGATCTCTGGATGTTAATACGCAGTCATTCGTTCCATAGCAAGGCTGCAGCCATATGGACGTTCCGGTATTTTCCTGATATCCATCTCGATACAATGGATAACGCACAAGCTGTGCCGCATAGGCATCATCCTTTGCCGTGACTTCCACTAACACATCGGCGTCCTTCAGTTCCTGCACATCCTCATACTCTAATGTGATCGTCTCTGAACTTCTGGACAATTTCTTCGCTTCTGTTTTGTTGGCGGAAGCGATCACGTTTCCATCCAGATCCACGATAAAGGATCGAACTGTAATATCAATATCCTCATCATCATGTCCATATCCTTTTAACGTCACATTTTGTTTGTAAGTGGACGATACCGGATATATATTGATCGGATAAGAGCCATCACTCTCACCACTCTTCAAATCCTCTAACGGTACTTCGGACTTGCACACGCCACAAGTTACTCCGACATCACGATAACTTGTTCCCAGCTTCCATACCACAGCATCTCCGTTGGATAACTGTTTCACCGTTTGATTGGAAGTATTCATCTGTGTCCATTTAACGTTCTTCTTAACCTCTGCCTTTGCTGCATAGCTTGCTTTGTCATTGTCCGCCAAATAGGACTTGTAGCTGTCAGCCGTGACAGGTCTGATAATATAAAGCGCATCCTTTAAGGTTGTCACATAAACACTCAGACGGTAAATCTGTTCTGTGGTCTCATCCGTGATCGTCACATAGGAAAAGCCTTCATTTTTGCCGATCAACGTAAGCTTCGTCCCCTCTACCGAACAATCTAAGATATCTTCTTTTGAAGATACCGCCGTAAATACATCATCTTCCGATGCACCGCCCTTAATATCCAAATGACGTACCATCGTAGCCTGATTCAGCTCATTGTAAAAGGTATCCGCATCATCTGCATTTTTTACTGCTTTGGCAATCGCCGTTCGATTGGAAAGTCTATAAATTTTTGATATAGGTTCTCCATTTTCCTCCACAGAAAGCGGGGTCTTCTTTTTCTTTTCCCAAGTAGCATACATCGTTAAGGTCTTTTCACCCTCATAACGGGAACCGGCCTCATACATATCACCGGTACCGTCCTTCTTGGTATTCCAACCTATGAACTCATATCCTGTTCTCTTCGGCTCTTCCACCGTAAGCACCGAATTATAAGTATCCTCTTTACACTGCGTATTCGGCGATTCGATCACCTTATCCGTAGTGTTCACATTGTAATTCAATGCATACTCGCCATCTGCCATTGCTTTATCCGAAAACGTATCGACCGCATCCATAACCTCCGGCGTGATCCCATTTGTTACCGGCTTCTCCCAAGCAATGTAGTCGCCCTTTTTATATCCTCTGTTGCAAGACATATAATAGCCAAATCCATTCGAGCTTACAAACTGGATTCCATTCTCATCATATTTCGTAACTTTACCCATGCACAGCAAGCCCTTAATACCATCTTCATATACTCTATTCATATATTTTTTGCCCTTAGCGGTCGAGCATACATTATCCGCTGTACCGACTAAAGATTTGTCCGGCAGATTCTTAGACGTGCCAGCAACAACCGGCTTATCATTTTTCTCATACATAAACAGTGCAAACGGATATCTGTCATCTCCGCTATAACGGAATATAAAATAACGATCCTTTACCTGCTTCTCCGAATACTGATGTCCCCTTGAGGCGTTGGCCGTTCCCCAAGAAGCATCATATGGATAACCATTGATCTTATTTGCTGACGTTACATTATCAAAAAACTGATTGCTGCTTAACTTTACCTTAAACAGACCAGACTCATAATGGCGATCCCACGTTGCATACATGGTCGCAGTTCGATTGGAAGTATACGTGCCGCCGGCTGCATACGTGGTGCCGCTTCCGTCTGCCCGTGTATTCCATCCGGTAAAAGTATATCCACTTCTCTTCGGCACTTTTGAAGACAACGTCAACGGCTGTCCTCCCTGTTTGACCTGATCTTCCGGCATATCCGTAACCGCTTCACCATTTGCCTGATACATGACTGCAAACTCACCGGCAGTCAACTGGTGTGACGAATAATCCGTCATTGCAGCAAGCTCTTTCACGGTTGCCTTCTTCGCAGTCGATTCCCATGCAATCTTCTCTCCAATACCACGCCCCTGATTGCCGCTCAGGTAATAACCAAATTTATTTTTACTTATAAAATACATTCCGTTAGAATCTGCTTTTCCGACCTTGCAAAGTGCCATAACACCTTCCACACCATCAGCATACGTTTCCTTCATATACTTCTTAGCAGTGGCCGTCAGTGTGACATTTTTCTCAAGTCCGATACGAGATCCCTCGAGCAGGCGATCCGATTGATCTACAACGACCGGTGTACCATTCTCGTCGTACAAACACAGTGCGATCGGATAATCCTCGTCACCGGAATACTTGAGAACAAAATAACGTTCCTTCATAATTTCCGTTGTCAGCTGCTGACCCTCGGAATCATTAGCACTGCCCCACGATGCATCATATGGCAGTGCATTCAGTCTACCGGTACTCATGATATAGTCAAACAACTGATCAATACCGTAGCATCCTGAAAAAACACCTGTCGTGTATTCTCCTTCCCTTACCACAGACTGTGAGTCTACTGATGCTGCCTTGATCGTGATTCCCTCAAAGGATGTTGACGAAAAGACCATTCCCAACGTCAGCACACAGCAGATCACACGCTTCATAACCTTGTGTAAATTCATAGGTTCCCTCCTTCTTCTATTGTTTCCATTGTCTGTTGCAAAACAAAACCTCATACATTACTATACTTTCTTCAACCTGCCACACCGCATTCCTATCACATTTACCGGCTGGAAAGTTGATTTCCCCATGTAGAAATTATATCATCTTTGGAGAGAGGGGGTGCCCACGTGGCGTGAATGGTCAAAATAGGGTGTGAAAAGTATAGGGGATGAAGGACACAGAAACAGACAGAATAGAAAAACAGGGCTGCACCTCAACTTATATTGTTAAAGTGGCAGCCCTATGTTTATATACTATTTTCTAATAATTTCGTCATCATGCCTTAACTACTTTTACATTCTTATTTCCCTTTTTCTTTAAGAATTTCTTGTATTTTTTCAGCATCTTCTTCGGCACTTTAATGACTAATTTCTTATGTGTTCCCTTAAAGGCATTGCTTCCAATGGAACTGCTTGTTAACTTGGTCGACTTGATAACAATGGTCTTAAGATTCTTGCATCCTCGGAATGCATTTTTACCGATAGACGTAATATTCTTGCTAATCGTTACTTTTTGCAGTTTCGAACAACCCTTACATGCCTTTGCTGACACTGCGACAACTTTGAAGGTATGACCATCAAGCACCGTGGAAGTCGCTATCGTAATACTCTTGCTCTTCTTGCCGGCAGGCTTCACATAAGCGACTGTACCGCCCGACGAAGTGATGGAAAGGATCTTATAATAAGCCTTTGTCTTCGTGTTCTTGACAAGCTGTCCCTTGCGAAGCTTCTGTGCAGAAGTATTCGGTGCAGCGGATGACTGTGTTGGATTCTTCGCTATATTTGCCCCCGGAGTGACTGTTGGTCTTGCCGTTGGCTTAACGGTCGGTTTCGTCGTCGGGCTGACTGTTGGTGTTGCAGACGGCTCCTGATCTTCCTGATACAGGATCACATATGCCGTATTGTTAGCCATATCATAGTCTCCACCCTTTGGCTCTGCATACAGTGTAAGATATGCCGCTTTGTTCTTGTTATAGGTAATATCCTTCTTATCCACCGTAAAAGTGAGCTGCTTGGAACCATCGGCTTGCAGAGTGATTCCTTTCCTGCTCTGCAGCAGGGATGACTTTTTCTCATCTCCATACAAATATACATCCATGTCTGCCGCCATGGTACTTGTGTTTTTCACAACTGCCGTGATTGTAAGCTGATCTTCTGTCTCCTCGCCAGACGCTTCAACTGCAACATCCGCCTGACCGACTTGATCCGTCACACTGCTGTCTGTCGTGTCGTCCTGTCCCTCTGCCACTGCCGATATGTTCACACTCTGTTCCGTATCCACATCACTCAGATCCACATACGCCGTATCGACCACACTCGCTCCCGGTGCGATATTGACGGAGATTGTTTTCTTCACGATGGTTCCATCCGCAAGCTTCATCAGCAGATCCAGATGATCGATCGCTGTATCCTCCGTATTGGTAACCATATATCTGACCGCTGTCTTGCCATCCTGTATATTACTCTCATCCACATACGCACTGACAAGCTGCAAATGATTTGCCCGCTCTTTCGTAATGTCCACCAAAGCATTCAGACCGGAATTGGCATTTTCCGCATTTGCCACAATCTCCCAGTCACCGTCTTCCTTCAGGATTGGCGAAAAATATCTCCAGTAAGTGCCTTCCTGTTCACAGACCACAACCGGTTCTGACCATCCATCCTCTGTCTTCATAGATGCCAGAATCTGCCCCTTGCCGGTCTCTTCCTCATATCTGCTCCAGATATAACCGCTCTTGTCTCCATTGGTGCAATACTGTACAGCAGAACCAAACGCACTCTCCCCTGCTGAGAAGGACGTGACACTGCCATCAGATATCTGATAACGATACAATGTACCATTTACCACCATACTGACAGTCCCGTCTGTATACTGTAGACTAGATACGTCAGCATCCTCCGCCCCCATCACCAGAGTGTCCAATGCCGGTATTACCTGTCCATTCGTGTCAAAAACAGCGTTAATGCCGTTTGCTTGTCCATCATAGACCGTCTCTGTCTCACCATCCTTCTCATATACCTTATAAGAATCGATTGTGCCGGGCGCCTGTGACAGCACCTCCTCGCCGTCAAAGTCCGTACCATTCCACTTAGCCGTGCAAATACTGTTGTTTCCACTCTCCTGCATCATATCTCCCGCATCATTTCTAATCCATGCAACAGTAAGATTCTCGCCGTTGGCACAAATCTGCGGCATCATGTCACAAACATCATTGTCCGTCACACGGACTGCCTCTCCAAAAGTTTCCGTCTCCTCATCAAAGATCGAACAATAAATCTCCGAATTCTGTGCCATCTCTTTCAGCACTGCATCACTGTCGGCTCTGATGTCTCCTGCCGTCTCCGCTTTCTGCTTCTGCCATACAAGAACAAGCTTTCCATTCACAACCTTCATATCCGCAAACAGATCTGCGTTACCATCATCAAAGACCGCACGGTCTTCGGACCAGCTACCATTATCCCATACGGAATATTTCAATACAGAACTGTCGAGTGTCTCACGACTTGCGTCATATGCCTGATACACCATGACTTTCCGATCTCCGATCTGTGCCTGCTGTGGTAACGATGCCGGAAGGATGCCCTCCTTCAAAGTCGTCACGATACCCCTTGTATCCGACTGCATCTGTGCTTTCTTGCGGGAAGAGCTCGATGGATCTTTCTTCGGATACCATTTACTCTCTGCCTCCGCGAAGGATGTATCCATCGCAGACAGAACCCCGTCATTCAAAGAAATATCGTCTAAGATCCCCAGCTTCTTTTTGCCTGTCGTATCCCATAATGTCCAACTCTTTTTTGCCAAAGTGTGATTCCAATCAATGACAAATGCCACCTTGACATGAACACCTGCCTCTGCTTGAAACTCCCCCTTTGTTGCAGGAAGTATCGTAACTGGAAACGATATAGTACCCTTCGCACCTATTACCGCAACCTTATCTATCCCATAACCCCCTTCCAAACTGATGGCAGGAGTGATTTTTACACTTCCATCAAGTGACGGAAAATTTCTTTTTGAATAGTCATACTCTCCCCTAATCTCTCCGGACAGCTTTCCGGAACCACTCAGATTCAGGTACATCGGGCCGATCGGTGTTGCGAACTGCCAGCTTACGCTCCCTTTCCATTCCGCATCCATAGCCAGTGCTCCTGTCCCTGTTATTTTATTGCCATCTCTGTCATACTTATTTTCAAAATATCCCATTAATGATATTGATGGTGTTTTACTAAATTTACTAACATTCATTGCATTTTTTTTCTTAACATCCCACGTTTTTCTGTGCTTTTCCAGACAATTATATTTCCCTAAATTCTTTTTCGCTTCCTCTACATCTTTCTTGAAAGTCGTCCACTTCGCATCTTTATCCAACCAGTCGCTCTTTCCAATTCCAACACTTCCGCGGATCGTATAGCTGCCATCTTCCTGATCTACTTTACGAGTTATCGTGATCGGGAAAGAAGAAATTTTTAAAGTCCAGTTCTGCGGAAAAAATTTAGCTGTCTCATCGTCTGTCGTACCAGAAACATCCTCTCCCAGCATCAGACTGCCGCCATTTCCTGTGGTCTCACTATCCGATGTCGGAGTTGTCACAGTCACTTCACATGTGGTCGCAGAACCATCTGCTGCCATTCCGGTAATGGTTGCCGTTCCCTCAGTAATTCCTGTTACAGATAGCAAGCCTGTCGCTTCCCATACATCCTTAGATCCACTATCTGTCGCAAGTTTTTTTGCAGACTTTGGCAAAATAAAACCATAATTATTCACCTGTGCTACCTTTGTATTTGATGAAATCCAGGTGACATTTCCTGCTATCTTTTTCAAATCCTCTAAACTATTTCCATAGGCCCTAGCACATAACGACCCTGTACGACCTATATCCACGGTACATGCAGCATTGCACTGTAAGTTTCCACCATTCTCTTCATAATCATCACGAGTTTTTACAGTATAATTAACCGTTATTATTGAGCCATTTTGAACTGAAATCTCACTTTCTGGGAGCAAATTCACCCCATCCATCGCATTAAAATTATAACTAACATATTTTCTACGATAATTATCATATTCTCCGCTGATATAATACTCATATCTCAAATACTGATTCATGATCGTCGCAGCATAATTATCCTGATCATTTGTATTTCGATATCCCCACAAACTACCAGGCTGACGTAGTCTTCCATTGTTAAGCGTATATTGCTTCTGAACCGATTTATCAGGGGCAGTGATCGTCACTCCCGTGACATCCACTTCCATTTTACTCCCTTTATACAAATTGGTATCCAGCCATAACAGTCCCATATCATAATTTGTAGCAATAGTATAACTAGCTGAATATTCCCCCTCACCCTTTATCTGCATCACCTGCTCTGTGCTAAAATCTGTATAATTGGTTTCTTTCCAATTGGCAGAAACGTAAGATAACCCAACACGAAAATCGTCATCTGTCCCCCGTGTCTGCTGAGTCGCACTGTAATTAGGTGTCCCATGAGCAATTGGTGCTGGTGTTTCTGACGGCATCGGTGTGTATCCCGTTTGAACTGCGCCATATAAGGTAACCTGCACATCTTCAAACTGAAGATACGATGCATCGTCTAAAGCAGGAATTCGAACTGCCATATAATTTTTAAATTCAATTAAAGTATCCCCTCGATAACTAACAGTGTAGTATGCATCTTTTGTTAATTTTGCCGTTGTCGTAACAACTCCACCATCTGTAAAATTGTAAATATCGTCATTATTGCTATCAAAGTTTAATTGAGCCTCTGCCTTGTTATCATTGATTGCCTCTAGTGAAGAATCAACACCTCTAGCATAAAACGAAACGTCAATTCCAGTGAAACTCCATTGTTTTAATCGATCTGAAAAATCATGTGACGGTCTACACCATTTGTTTCCTAATTCCAAACGACAATCTCCATCAGCACCATAAGACCATTCTGAACTTTTCAATTTTATTGTCTGCACAGAACTAGCGTTATTCGATGATGCAAAAGCGCTTTTGACATCAATGCTGCTAAAACCGCTCAATGTGCATAACATTGACAATACTATTAATACTGCTATTTTCTTATAGTTATTTCTTTTCATTTTGTCATACCTCCCTGTTACAAGGATATTGGTTAATGTTTTTATAAATAATTTTTACCTTACATATCTGTAAACATATGTCTTATTGTTGTAATCCTTAAATCATATAATGAAAGTAGGTACATTATACAAAACAACACTGTCTGTTTTCCCCTAGATAGTTCTGTAATTTTACAAACAGCTTATTATCCTTAATCGCAATATCAACTTAAATTTTCAGCTTATTCATGCCCCGCATACCAATAGACTGTACCGCTCTTAAAGTCTATTTGATCACCTGTGTAATAATTCTCCGGTGCGTCTCTACCAATCGTTTCACTATCATTCGGATTTATTCTCTCCGGTAAATAACTCTCGTGGATAGCAACAACATTACCATTGGCATCTTTATACAATACCGTCCAATAACACTGAGCAGTTTTGCTTGTGGAACTATTTGTAAACGTGCTTTCCATTTCCAAGTTCCCGTTGTCCCTTATAAAAGAAATCTTTCCGCTAACATATTTTGCCATACTTGTACAGTCATCATCAAGATCTAGTGTTATTTTCGTAATCTTTGTCTTTGACGGAACAAGACTTTCACGGTTATAATCCGTTAAATCAAAAGGTCCTTCACAAGTTGCCGTATACCAAGTACGCTTCGCACCCAAATATTTTGCATTAATTGTAATATCATTTAATAATCTGCCTCTATCATCATATATGTTGCAGGTCACGTCCATAGATGGAATAAAATAATTCGATCCATTATATATTGCAAACAAAATATTCCCGTCTTTTAAGCGACTAACCTTAAGACTAATACTGTTCTTTATTTTCGTTTCAACAATAGATGCTGTCGATGTATTTTTCTTCGTTGTCGGAGTTTTTTTCGTACTGGTTCTTCCGGTGCTTGTTTTTTTCTTTGATGTTTTCTTCGCCTTTACAACTATTTTGGCGTACCATCTCTGTTTACCCGCCTTAACCGTTATCCTAGCTACACCTTTTCTACGTGCTTTGATCACAATGCTGGTTTTCTTGCGTTTTACAATTTTTATAACACGTTTCCCCGATGTTATTTTCCACTTTGTTTTCTTCTTACAATTAGTGATTCTCAATGTATCTTTCTGTCCCACCCTAAGTGTAAATTTGTTCACACTCTTTGCCTCGGCGTTCATAGCAGCACGAGAGCTGCATCCGATCATTAATGTACAGATTAATACTATTGCAAATATGCGTTTTAATTTGTTAGTCATTATAATTCCTCCTTCGCCTTGTATTGTTTCGTATCATTGCAACTTAATATGTTTTAAAGTTATAACCATTCTCTGATGCATATTGATGCATCGGACTGTCTTTCGCAACAATTAATGTTGTATCTAAGTCGAATGGCTCACTTTCTACTGTGTCCATTCTTGTATGACCTGCCTCAGCATATTTTGGAATACGTATTTCTGTTATTTGTGATCCCACAAAGCAAGAACTTCCAATTAATTCTATAGAATCTGGCAACGAAATATTCTCAAGCATTTCGGTCTCAAAAAAGGCATGATCGCATAAATTCTTTATTCCATCCTGCAACTCAACTTTTGCTAATTTCAAACAATCACGAAAACATTCATCTCCAATAGATGACACACTTCCCGGAATAGAAACCTCTTGCAACGATGAATATTTAAATACACCTTCCTCCATTTGCACTACTGTATCTGGAATGATAATCGTTGTAATATTCGCTGATTCAAACACCCATCGATTCATTACCATCGTTCCAGATGGCCACACGAACTGATCAAAATTGCACCCACGAAAAGCCTCCTCACCAATATAAGTAATGCCATCTACTATTCCCTCCACCGTAAAATTATCATTGTATGGAGCATATGGATGTTCTGAAAACCCAGTCATAACATCACTTGTATTTTTAAATGCAGCACCTCCTATACTTTTAACATTAGACGGTAACACAACACAATCCACTTTATGTGTATCTACCACAATTTCTTCACCGTTTCCAACCTGAAGCACTTTTTTGTTTTGAATGGTATCCGGTATCTCGACACGTTTATCTGCCCCCGTATATGCGATGACGCAAATTCCATCTTCATACTCCTCGTATTCAAAATCTCCTTCTTGTCCGCGTGAAATTGCAGTTTGTCCCTCAAAATATGGTATATTCAAATCATCTACCCCTGGATCTCCTTCATCCGCAGATTGGTTGGTCAATATGTTTTTATCACCATTAGTAGAATTGTCCTTCCATTTAGAATACATCAACATTGCCAGACCACTAACAAGAACAATGACTAATACTGACACACCTGCAACAAGTCCAACAATCCACGTATGATTCCGCTTTTTATGCGAAACAGTTCCACCTTCCACAGCACGTTGTGGAAGCATTGTTCCACAACGCGGACAATATGCTGCCTGGTCGGCACATTGGCTACCACATTTCGTACAATATTTTGCCATTTTTCTCCCTCTCTTACCATTAACTTATTCCAATTGTATTCTCTTTACCTGCTACACATCATGACTCATGAAACACTATATCTTGCCATTTATTTCATATCATCACAAAAATCAGTTAAACAACATTCCCTGAGATCCCATATACGCACCGATAGAACTATTGATAATCGTAAGAACCAGACAGATAATGCTAAGCACAATTCCTGCCATTGCCATTCCCTTTGCGTTGCTCCTGTTATATCCCTGGATTCCCATAATCAAACCAATCACCCCAACTGGCAACCCTAGAATCGGCAAACACCATGCTATTACCCCAACGATACCAAGCACTAACGAAGCAACTGACTTACCATTACTCTCCTGTGGTCGCATCCCATTGATTGATTGCATCTGCTTTGGAGATGCATAGCCTCCACTAAACTGAGAGCCACCCCCAGATGGACGTTGTGATACATGTCCGGAATTTTGCATACCCAGCATTGCTCCACATCGTGGGCACTGCATTGCCTGGTCTGCACATTGCCCCCCACATTTCATACAATATTTTGCCATAATTTTTTTCCTCTCTTTCATTTTGTATTTTTATGCCATCGTCTTATGTAAATCTGATCGCATTTTCCACAATGTTACAATATTTTTTTTAATAGTTCTCTTCCACGTTTTCGGCAGATTAGAATATCTATTATTCAGAATTTGTTCTGAATAATTAGCGCTGTCACTTACTCGTTCTAAAACATCCTTTAGAGCATCCCAACTATCAGATATTTTTTGCTGCTCTCTGGTATTATCTGCAGAAGGGGAAGGCAGCGGACTAGACAATACTTCGTCTGAACTTTGCTCGCCTGCTTTCTCTCTCTGTTGATCTGTTGAAACATCATTCTGCCCTTCTTGAATCTTGCCGATTTCTAATATAGCCGCTTTTATTCCACAACGCTCCGTCAACTCCCAAAATTCATCCGCATGCTCCTCTGTAAAAGCATTTTTATCATCCTTCATTTTTGCAATAGAGCATAACACCTCATATGACATTAATTCATTTTGTTGTGCTATTTCTTCTTGTGTCGGAGCAATTGAAACAACCGGCGTCCGCACAGGTTCCTTTCGTTCCGCTTCCACCACTCTAGGTTTTGCATTTTGTCGCCCTATCACATTGCCAAGAGCAAACATCCCTATGCATAACAACACAATACCTACACAAACTAATACAGAGATATGTTTGTTTACTTTTTTTTCTGCATTTCTGTGATTGGTTGAATACCTCTCCATGCTGCTTTCTTTTAAAGCTTGAACTCTTTGATCTGAAGAGGCTGCCCTCTTATTAACGTTGTTCTTTTGAGGTTCTCTATGCTCTTTTTTTCTTGGCGTATCTGAAACCCTTGTTTTTTTCTGCGAACTCTCAATGTTCTTATCAAAAACTATGTCACTCCGCGGTTTTTCCGGCATTGTTGTATTCGTAAGCAGTGCCTTTTGACAGCCAGCCAGCCAATTCCAATTTGGTTCCACATAGTATTCCAGCTTCTGCTTTTCCACTTTCATCGCATTATTCATCAAGCAAACCAAGCTCTTATCATCATCAACTTTAGACAATGCCCATACTGCATAACTGTACTGAGCAATTACTTGACATAATTTCTCTGCATTTTTGTCG
>ERZ779658.1612-NODE-1612-length-15872-cov-11.463678_pt1 | contig 15872 bp, 9 predicted proteins | sample MGYA00511485_ERZ779658 | MGnify/ENA primary metagenome ERZ779658 (study PRJEB29588, sample SAMEA2162182) | human gut metagenome | biome: human gut; feature: human-associated habitat; material: faeces | place: Denmark | collected 2008/2010 ... | reverse complement strand
TGACCAGATGTGCAAAATCCTCCGGTGTTCCATAACGGGAAGTCGGTGCATAATATCCCGTTACCTGATATCCCCAGGAACCATCGTATGGATACTCGGAAATCCCCATCAGCTCAATGTGGGTATACCCCATCTCCCTGACATAAGGAATCAATGTCTTTGCCAGATCGCGGTAGGAATAAAATCCATCATCGTCCCGCCCCGGATGGCGCATCCAGGAACCCGGATGTACCTCATAAATTGCCAGCGGCTGCTCATATACTTCCTCTTTGGAAAGTTTTTTTCTGGCACTCATCCATTCGCTATCAGACCAGAGGAAATTGGAAATATCCGTGACAATGGAAGCTGTCTCCGGCCGCAGCTGTGCATAATTTGCATAAGGGTCTGCTTTGTACAGCTTTCTTCCGTCCTGCGCGATAATCAGGAACTTGTACATACAGCCAATCTGGACGCCCGGTACAAACAGTTCGTATACGCCCATCGTCTCCGGTGTCACACGTTTCATCTCGTGGGAAGTTTCATTCCATCCATTAAATTCCCCAATCACGTATACACGGTCCGCATGCGGTGCCCAGACATCGAAGCATACTCCCTCTTCTCCTTCAATTGTCATTTTGTGAGCACCCATTTTGCGATAAATATCATAATGTGTTGCCTGTCCAAACAGGTAACAATCCATCTCTGTAAAATTACTCATAAATACCCTCCCTGTCTTCTCTTATCTATCTTACTCGAAATCCTTTTCCGTTAGTACAATTCTGTCATCATCCGTATAACGGCTGGCGGTCAGAATACTGATAGCTTTCTTTAACCCTCCATGTGCCTCCCGATGAATTGCTTCATCCACAATGTCTTTCACCTCTGTCAGGGTTGTCGCCTGATCCAGTCTCTGAATATTGCTGATCCGGTTATACAATGCCAGAACCGCCATGTCGTCAATTTTGTATCCAAGTTCTCTGGAATAAGAGCGTGCAAACGTAACCAGCTCATCATTTGTAAAAATCGGAACTGAGATCTGTTCACTGAATTTTTTGGCAAATGTTTCATTCTGCGCAAATAATCTCTTGATGCCCTTGGATGTGTCTTCGAGTATAACGAAAAGACCACTCTCATCTGCGTCCAGCAATCCGGATAACTCCGACACGGTCTTTTTCTCCATATCTCCTGCCTGCTCGATAATCAGGCATCCTCCTGCCACCTTATCCAGCAGCCCGCCGACATTTTTCTGGTTCAATGCTTCCGCATGGATCTTTCCAATCTTTCCATCCAAAACCCCGGTCTCCTGCTGCAGGACTTTGATCATGCTGGTGGCAAGTGTTGTTTTTCCACTTCCCTGTCCGCCTTTAATTACGAGATTCCCCCTCGATGCAGTTTCCTTATTTTTCAGATGGGAAGAAGCAACTGTCAACGCTTTGCAGAGCTGATCCTCCATGCCCTTCACCGGCATAAAATACGAAAAAATCGCTTTCTGTTCATCGGTCAGTTCTACAAGCGGAAGATTCTGTTTTTCCTCTTTTCCCAGATCCACCGGTGTGTCTACCTGTGGAATATGTACTGTTTTTCCTTTCCAGGAAGAGCGATCTGTTTTTCTTCTTACAAAAGCAAACTCTTCTTCCCTCTCCTGTGCAAGTGTTGGTTTCTGTGGCAGATCCGCGATCGGAACCTCCTCAAAATCCTTTTTCTTTGTTTCTGTTTCTGTTTCCATTTCTTCTACACCACGATTCTCATTTAAGTTTTGGTCATCTTCTGTCACATCGGATGTCTCTTCTGCCGGTTTCTGTGCGGCAGTTTCAGTCTTCTTTTTCTGCTGGGAACGTACCATTTCTTCTAACGATACTCCCTCTGGCCAAAGTTCTTCGGCATCTGTATCCCTGGCAGGCTGTTCCTCTTTTTTGTTCTCTTCCTCTTCTTCCTTTCGTTCTTCCGGCTCATTCGTTGCCGGCGGTGTTTCCCTTTCCGGCGTCTGTGGCGGTGTTTCCGTCGTTTCCTCCACAATATCCGCCTTCTCTGCCAGTACCGCATCCAGTTTTGGCAATACTCCTGTCAGGCGGTCCATAATATCGCCTGCCTCCTGCAGTGCACGCGCTTTGGCGGATTCGAGTTTCCGCTTTCTGGCATCTTCTAATGCAACTTCCGCAGCCTTGCGCATTTTCTCCCACTCACTCAGCACTTCCTCAATTGTCATCTGGCCTGTGATCTGATGCTCAATCATGTTTTTCTCATTTGTCATCATGCTCATCTGACCATCGGAGTCTTCTCCCAACAACTCTTTGAAATTTGTCTTGAGTGAACCATCAATCTCCTCATCTGTCTCAATGTGCCGTGTATTCTGTTCCGGCTGTGCCTCAGGCTTTTCTTCCTCCATCTGCATTTTCAGATAAGGGACATCTTCCACCATACGATTGATATTGTCCAGCGTATCCGTGACGGTTTCTTTTTCGGTTGCATCCATGATCTGCTGCATACCCTTTGCAATTTCCGCCTGAAGATTGACGGTATTAAACCGTTCTGTGTTTACTTCTACTTTTGGAATTGCGACCGGATCATGCACGGTCTCCCCGGCACGCGCCATCTCCTCCACATCAATGTGTGTCAAACCTGCTCTGTCATCTTTTGCCTGACAAAACGACCGATACTTTTCTTCCTGTGTTTTCGTCAATGGCTGATACAGCATTTTCAGTTCCAATGCACGCTCTACATATGGCCCGTCTCCAAACCAGAGAACCAGCTCATCACATGCATCAATACACTTCTCACTCATCCCTGCTTTGTGATACAGATAAGCAAGCTCATATGCCCACTCTTCCGTATATTCCTGCTCCTTGAGTTCTTCAAGAATCGGTATCAGTTCTTCATAAGAAGCCCCCTGTGCCTTCTGTATATCATAGCGAAGTACATATTTAAGGGTGTCATGAGGCGCAATCTCCACAAACTCATCATAATAATCCTGTGCCGCCTGAAAATCTTTCATCTTGACCGCCACTTCCGCAAGACGGTAAATAATCATTCTTCCGATCGGCGAGCGATCATATGCCATCAGCAAAACTTCCCGGCTCTCCTCATAACGCTGTACTTTTTCGTACACTTCCCCAGCTTTTACCAGACCATTTACATTTTTGACCTTATTCCAATTGATGGTATCTGCAATATCTGCTGCCTCATCATATTTTTCTTCCGCATAGCGGGATTTCATCTGATCAAGCTTCAGATTATATTCGTATTTGTCCAATTGTTATCTCCTTAAAGTATCCCCAAATAGGTCTATCTGTCTATTGTTCAGTATACCATAGGCGACAATTAGTGTCAAAAAATAATCCGAAAAAAAGGGCTGCACGCAAACGCGTACAGCCCTTGAAATTACTGGTTTTTCTTTGTTTCGTCTTTCTTCCTGGAATCTTTTAAAGTTCTCTTTTTCTTTTGTTTTTCCCCGTAATATATGATCGCACCGGTTGCCTCATTCACACCGGCCGCCTCCACATATGCCTCCGTTACGGTTGTAAGATTTTTCTTTCGTATGCTGTGGTTTACCAGTCTGCGGATGATATAGTAAATCATTGCAAACACCGGAACTCCAAGCAGCATTCCCAGGAATCCAAACAGTCCGCCTCCGATCAGAATCGAAAACATTACCCAGAACGCGGATAATCCGGTGGAATCACCTAAAATCTTCGGTCCGATAATATTTCCATCCACCTGCTGCAGAACGATAATAAATATCAGCAGATACAACGCATGCAGCGGACTCTGGATCACCACCAGAAGAAGTGTCGGAATCGCACCGATAAACGGTCCAAACACCGGAATGACATTGGTTACTCCAATGATAACCGCAACCAGTATCGTATCCGGAATATGCAGGATCAGACATCCAAAATAACAGATTACTCCGATGATGGCAGAATCTATAATCTTTCCAATGATGAAACCACCAAATACTTCATCTGCCTTGTGGAAAACTTCGATAATAATGTTTCCATGTTTCGGTTTAAAGATCGCATACACAATCTTTTTGCTCTGTCCCACCAGGCTTTCTTTAATGGATAAGACATAAACAACGACAATGATCCCAATGATGAAGTTTAATATGGATTTGACCATCGTGATTACGCCGGAAGTAATCTGCAGCAGATATTGCTGCATCTGTGGCAGCAGATCCTTCGTTGCCCAGTTTTCCACCTGATCCGTCAGTTTTGTCAGCATATCACTGATGGTATCTGTCACTCCATAGGCTCCGAGTTTTCCACTTTTCACCATATGGATCAGGCTCTCCACATTACCAGGCAGTGCTTCCACCAGCCCGGTAACACTTGATACCACCGAAGGAACAATTGCCGCAATCAAAAGTACCAGAATCACCAGAAGAAACAGGATTGCCCCGGCAATGGACAATCCACGTGCCACTTTAGCCGCTGATTTTTCTGATTTCATTTTCTTTTTCAGAAACGGCAGCCAGTGCCGCTCCTGAAATTTCATAACCGGGTTAAGCAGATAAGCAAGTCCCAGTCCGATAATAATCGGCTGCAATGCACCTGTAATCAGATGCCAGGTATCTGCAACCCCCTTGTACCGGAGCACCAGGAAGAAAAATACGGTACAACAGGCAAAGGTGAGAAATACCATCAATCCGATTTTAATCAGAAGAACCGTCTGACGCATGCCATCCTCACTCTGTTTGATCTGTTCCATCTGTTTTTGTTTTTCCACGTCTGTCATACAAGATCTCCTATCCGCGGTAATAATTGATCAGGCAGCCTTTGAGAATAATATCTTTCTCATCCGGTGTCAGTTCTCCCATACGCAGGGTAAATGGCTTTAAAGCACCATCCTTTACCACATATGCCTCAAATTCTGTTTTTCCGTCTGCGATCGCCTCACGGATCTTTGGAACAAACAGGTAATCCAGATTGTGGAACGGAAGCTCTCCCTGATCAATAACAAACGGGATCATACCCCAGTTAATCAGGTTGGAACGGTATCTCTTGGTCGCATATTCATTTGCAATGTTTGCCCATCCGCCAAGTACCTTCTGGCAGGAAGCCGCCTGCTCACGCGCAGAACCGTCTCCCGGTTTTACTGCAAAAATCGTACTTCCGAAACCAACGTTTGAGCGGTTGACATCGGAGAACGTTGCACGGATGGTATCCATAACCGGATGAATCTCCGGAAGTGCATCTCCCGGACAGGTATCTGCCTCAACAGCCTTCTGTGCCTTCTGTACTTCCTTGGCACGTCCAACATATTCCGGATCCTTTCTGGAAAGTGCAAACTCTGCCAGTCCCAGTGGGTTGGAACGGAAAGAGGATGTCTCTCCGGAAGGAATCAGCTCGTCCGTTGTGGTCACCGGATCGTGAATCTCGGAAACAACTTTCAGCACAAGATTCTCCGGAAGCGGGCTCATAGCCGGCCAGTCCTTGATATTTGGTCCAAACTGGATCTCTACGTCCGGATCTGCCACACCCTTGCTGTCAAATACACGGTTTTCATAAATGGTCTTATCAAAGAAGTATTTCGGCTTGCTGTAGTTTACATCAATATCGGTAGCTGCGGTAAGGAATCCCTTATTTGCAGCGGTTGCAGCGATAGAACGCGCATCCATCAGTGCTACGGAAGCAACCTGTCCGTTCTGTACCTTAGATCCCTCACGATTCGGGAAGTTACGTGTAGAATGACGGATAGAAAATGCATTATTTGCAGGTGTATCTCCGGCACCAAAGCACGGTCCGCAGAATGCAGTCTTGACAATGGCACCTGTCTCTAACAGATTGGCAACAGCACCGTTCTTAACCAGTTCCATATAAATCGGAGTAGACGCTGGGTATACGCTCAACGTAAACTCGTCCGCTCCAATGGAAGAACCCTTTAAGATATCTGCTGCATCGCAGATATTTTCAAATCCACCACCAGCACATCCGGCAATGATACCCTGATCTACATACAGTCTTCCGTTCTTTACTTTGCTCTTTAAGTCAAGGTCTACTTTTCCATCAAAGCTTACCTGTGCACGCTTCTCACAGTCATCGAGAATATCCATCAGGTTTGCATTTAATTCCTCGATCGTGTATGTATTGCTTGGATGGAACGGCATCGCGATCATTGGCTTAATCTCGCTTAAATCAAGTTCGATAAAGCTGTCATAGTATGCAGTTTCTCCCGGATTCAGTTCCTCGAAATCTCCGGTTCTTCCGTGAATCTCATAGAATTCCTTCACCTGGTCATCGGTTCTCCAGATGGAAGACAGACAGGTTGTTTCTGTTGTCATAACATCGACACCGATACGGTAATCAACACTCAGATTGGATACGCCCGGTCCGACAAACTCCATCACTTTATTCTTTACAAATCCGTTGGCAAATACTTCACCGATAATGGCAAGCGCGATATCCTGCGGTCCGACACCCTTCTGCGGGGTACCTGTCAGGTAAATGCCGACAACTCCCGGCATATCAATATCGTAGGTTTTATTCAAAAGCTGCTTTACAAGCTCCGGACCACCTTCTCCAATTGCCATGGTTCCCAATGCTCCGTAACGGGTATGGGAGTCTGATCCAAGGATCATCTTTCCGCCGCCTGCAAGCATTTCTCTTGCAAACTGGTGAATAACTGCCTGATGAGGAGGAACATAGATTCCACCGTATTTCTTTGCACATGTCAGACCAAACATGTGGTCATCTTCGTTGATGGTTCCACCGACTGCACACAGACTGTTGTGACAGTTAGTGAGTACATAAGGAATCGGGAACTTCTCAAGACCTGATGCTCTGGCGGTCTGAATGATGCCGACAAATGTAATATCATGGGAAGTCAGCTTATCAAATTTGATCTGCAGTTTCTCCATGTTGCCGGATGTATTGTGGTTCTTTAAAATTCCATATGCAATGGTTTGTTTCTTTGCATCTTCCGGTGTAACAGTCTTTCCTGTCTTTGCCTGGACAGCAGATGCCGCTTCCGGTGAATTAATGACAACATCCCTGCCGTTGACCAGGTATGCGCCGTTCTCATATAACTTCATAGTTTCCTCCTTGTTTTCGAAATCATGGTTAATGATAATTATATAATAAAATGTATTTTTATGCAACGACTGCAAACGTAATGGATGCCGCAAACAGATCGCCATCTACCAGGATTGCAAACTCACCGCCCATCAGCTGTGTAAGATTCTTTGCAATGGACAGTCCAAGACCGCTTCCCTCTGTCGTGCGGGATTCCTCTCCCCTCACAAAACGCTCCGTCAGGTCTTTCCTCGCCGCTCCCTGTTCCGGCAGCGGATTTTTCGAAATATTTTTGATACGGAAAACCGCATTGTTCTCCTCTACTTCCAGATCTACATAAACCCGGGTATTTTCGAGTGCATATTTTGCCGCATTGGTATACAGATTTTCAATTGCACGGTAGAGCTGCCGTCCGTCTGCCCGGATCATCACCGAATTGTGCGGCAGTTTCGTCACAATGGTCAGCCCCCGTGCCTCAAAACGTTCATTGAACTCACCACCCGTCTGGTACAGCAGTTCTACCAGATCGATGGTCTGCATATCCAGCTGGATATTTCCGGAACTGATCTTTGATGCTTCGACCAGATCCTCCGTCAGCTGTTTCAGCCGCTGGGATTTTTCATCCAGAACCCGGATATAATTACGTGCATTTTCGTTTTCCAGGTTTTCACGTTTGAGCAGATCCACATAATTGACAATGGAAGTAAGCGGTGTTTTGATATCATGGGAAACATTCGTGATCAGGTCTGCCTTCATCCGTTCATTCCGGATACGCTCCTGAATGGCTTCGCTCAGCCCTGCACGGATATTATTCACAGAAGCTGCAATGCCTCTTTCCTGTCCGTGAAACTGTTCCACATCCAGTGTCGTATCCAGTGCCCCTGCCGCAATTTTTTCAATTGCATGCTGGATCTCATATCTTTCGCGCGCCTTACGCGTACACAGTCTGGGATTCTGTCCGGAGATAAACACCCGTCTCAGGAAGCTTCCTGCTTTATAGATCAGACTGTGTGTCAGAAGGGTATTGTTTTTGACCCGCCGGACAATGCTCATATAAAACAGCAGGAATACAACATCGACCAGATACCCGACTGTTCCGACCGCTACCATCAGTCCGGACAGTTCAAACTGGATATCATGGAGATTTCTCCCCAAAAAAAGCACAAGATAAATGAATGCCACAAAAAGCACCATCTGGATATCCGTATAAATTTTATCAATCCAGGTCAGGTAAATGGTTGCATCCTCCTCTGACCGGCGCCCTGCAACACCTGTCAGATAGGCAAGGAATACAAAGCTTCCGACCATGCCGATCACCATAAACAGGCTGAGAATACCCAGCCCTCCGATATGTCTGCGCAGATTGTATCCGATCCCATAGATTCCGCAAAGCATCATAATCAGAAACATCTGATGCATGACAATAGCTGCGCCCTTTTTTCCGCTGGAGAATTCTTTCATAGACAGCTACGCCCCCGCTTCGATTTTATAGCCGACACCCCAGACCACTTTCAGATACCGCGGTTCTTTCGGATTGATTTCGATTTTTTCCCGGATATGCCGGATGTGGACAGCAACTGTATTGTCAGCGCCAATTGCTTCTTCATTCCAGATTTCCTCATAAATCTGACTGATGGAAAATACTTTTCCTTTATTTTTCATGAGAAGCAGAAGAATGTTGTATTCGATCGGAGTCAGTTTGACCTCTTCCCCATCTACCGTAACTTTTTTTAATTCATCGTTAATAACCAGGCCGCCGGCTTCATAAACGGCATCACCGGAAGGGGTGCTCGAAAGTGTGGTATAACGCCGCAGCTGTGACTTCACACGGGCAACCAGTTCCAGCGGATTAAACGGCTTGGTCACATAATCGTCCGCCCCCACGTTCAGCCCCAGAATCTTATCCGCATCTTCTGTCTTGGCAGACAGGATGATAATGGGAATGCTGCTTGTTTTACGTGCCTGGAATGTCGCACGGATTCCATCCAGTTTCGGCATCATCACGTCGATCACCATCAGATCAATTTTCTTTGTGCGAAGCATCTCCAGAGCCTGTTCCCCGTCATATGCTTTTACTACCTGGTATCCTTCCTGAATCAGGTAAATCTCAATTGCGTCTACAATTTCCTTGTCATCATCACACACCAGAATCGTCATGTGGATGTCCTCCTATCAGGTTCTTGATCTTGTTCTGAAAGCCGGCGGATTTTTCTTTTTCTTCTGCCGCTTCCTGTTCTTCCTGTTCATCTTTCCACTTAAAATAATCAGCATCCAGATTCACACGCAGTTGTTCTTCCAGCTGCTTTAACTCTTCATCGTCATCTTCTACCGTAACCGGTGCCGGAATCTCCGGCTTCGGCGACAGCTTCTTTGGTTTTTCCACCGGCTTTTCCACTGGCTTTTCTACTGGTTCTTCCGCAAGGTCTTCTACCGGTTCTTCCGGTACGGAAAGTCCCAGCTTATCCAGATATTCCTGGTTAATCTTAATATCGGTCTGCCGGTTTGCGTAAATTGCTTTTTCTTCCCGCTTCTCCTGCTCGTACTCCGGTCTTCCTTCCATCTTTTCCTTCTCAATCTCGCGGTTCCGTTCCTCGATGATCTTTAAGTACTTTTCGGTATCAACCAGATCCTGCAGCTGTCCTTTGAGTTCGGATTTGTTGGTTCTTAATTCCTGTTCTTCTTTTTCCATCTGTTCTTTAATTTCCTGATAGATGGCACCGACCTTTTTGTCCGCCTCCTGCATGATATCCTGCATACGGTTTAACGTTTCATCCATATACATGACAGATGCCGCATAAATGTCCTCTGCCTTACGGCTTGCATCCCAGATGATCTGATCTCCCTTTTTATGGAAATCGCGCTCTGCCTTGTCACGGCTTCGAATGGTCAGCTCGTATTCATCCATAATCTGATAAATACAGGTATTTAATTCTGCCAGCAGATCAATCACCTGCTGCTTATCTATGATAACTTTACTCGGCTCTTTCGGATACGGCTCACTCTTCGACAGCAAAACGTGAAGACTGCGCAGTACCTTTTCCGTATTGTCCTGTGCTCCCATGTGTCCTGATTCCTTCCATAATAGATAATTCCGTACTTTCTATTATAATCAATCCCCCTATAATACGCAATATTTTAGATTCTTAGGTTTTTCTAAATTTTATTACACAAAACTTTATTTTTTGCAGACACAAGGTTATAATATTTTTTTGAAAATGAACCTGTTTAATAAAGGATATATACTATGAATATCGTCAAAACTTACGGAAATTATATTAAAAAATATGCCGGCACCCACCCGGCAGTTTCCCGCAAAATGATTGACATCGGATTACATCTCGAACAGTTCCGGACTGAACATTTTGCAGAAAAAACAATGCCGAAAGCATATCAGAAGCTGAATACGCTCGGCGTAAAAAATACGCTTCATGCGCTGGAATACCCGGAATCCACGGTCTGGTGCAATCTGTTTGCACCCGTGGAAATTTTCCAGTGCTTCGGACTCAGTGCGCTTTCCATGGAATGTCTTTCCTCGTTTCTCTCAGGATTTACGTGTGAAGACTATTTTATCGACCGCGCAGAAAGCCGTGGAATTGCCTCCACGCTCTGTTCCTATCACAAAGATTTTATCGGTGCCGTAGACTCCGGAATTATTTCACCTGCCAGACTCGGTGTGACAACTTCCATGATTTGTGACGGCAATATTAACACATTCCGCTATGTCAGCCGGCACACGGATCTTGACACTTATGTGATCGATGTGCCGGACAGCTGTTCTCCGGAAGCCGTGGAATATGTGACCATGCAGCTGAAAGAACTGATTCAGAAACTGGAAGCACTGACCGGAAAACGTCTGTCCATGGATGACCTGTCGGAAACACTTGCCCGCGAAAACCAGTCGAAAGCTTATTACAAAGAGTTTTTAAAACTGCAGGCAGAGCGCTATTATCCATCGACACTGACTCTGCAGATGTACATGCTTTTTGCCACCCACTTAAACATCGGAACACCGGAAACCCTTGACCTGTTCCGCAGTTTTGCCGAGGATATCAAACAATATCCGAAATATGACGGCACCCGGATTGTGTGGGTACATCTGCTTCCTTTTTATCAGGAAACACTCAAACACTATTTTAACCTGAACAGAGATTACCAGATCCAGTGTACCGAAATGAACCTGGATTACATGGACGAACTGGATACCACCCACCCACTGGAAGCACTTGCCACTAAAATGCTAAACAATCTCTATAACGGTCCATACGAAAAAAAAGCAAATATGGTCGTAAAACTGGCAAAAGAAATGCATGCCGATGGCGTCATTAACTTCTGCCACTGGGGCTGTAAGCAATCTGCCGGCGGAGTATTCCAGCTTCGCGAAACACTCAAGGCCGCGGATATTCCACTGCTCGTTCTGGATGGCGATGCCATGGACCGCCGGAACAGCCATGACGGACAGATCAAAACCCGTCTGGAAGCTTTTCTGGAAATTCTGGATAAAGAGAGGAATTCATCATGTTAGGTTATGTATGTAAATATACCCCCATAGAATTATTTGAAGCCATGGACACGGAAATCACACGTCTAGAACCATCCGTTACGGATTTTAACCATGCGGACACCCTGATGCACGCCAACATCTGTTCCTATACCAAGGCCGTGCTGGAAGATGTGATGGAACATGACTATGAGGGTATCATTCTGACTACCTGCTGCGACAGTATCCGGCGTCTGTATGACACATTAAAAAGCCAGTTCCCGGATAAATTTTTCTTTTTGCTGGATATTCCCCGCAAATTTAATGATTTCGCAGTAGCACTCTATGAGCGCCAGTTAAAACAAATGCTCACGGAGTACGAGGCTTTCTCCGGAAAAACACTGGATCTGAAACGTTTTGTTTCCATGATGCAGAACAAAGCGGCTTTGAAAAAACAGGAAAACACCCGCATGTCTGCCAGCGCAGCGTCCGAAAAAGGAAACGGACAGAAACTCAATATTGGTATCATGGGTGCCCGATGCAACAATGAAATCCGTCAGCTGCTTGTCGACCGCGGTGCCAATCTGCTGTTTGATTTAACATGCACCGGACTTGCACGTGATTTTTCCATTACAGAGGATCAGGTCCTGCATTCTTATGCTGCCGCGCTGCTAAACCAGATTCCATGCATGCGCATGTTAAAAGCAGCGAACCGTGAACATTTTCTTGACGGTTTTACCGACCGCCTGGATGGAATTATATATCATACCGTCAAATTCTGTGACTCTTATTCTTACGAGTATGCGGATTTCCGCCAGCGGCTGGATCTGCCGATTCTGCTGGTAGAAACCGATTCCACCAGACAATGTGCCGGACAGGTCCGGACCCGTGTGGAAGCCTTTATGGAAGAATTGAAAGTGAAAAAAGGATTGTCCCTGACCGGGGAAAAACAAATGATAAAAAGAAAGGGGGATACTGTGTATACATTAGGAATTGACAGCGGCTCTACCTCTACAAACGCCGTAATCTTAGACGAAAACAGACAGATCAAAGCATTTTCAGTTGTCCGCACCGGAGCCAAATCTTCCCAGAGTGCAGATGCCGCATTGGCAGACGTTCTGAAAAAGGCCGGACTTGACCGGGAAGATATTTCCCTGATTGTATCCACGGGTTATGGTCGTGTCAGCATTCCATTTGCAGACAAAAATGTAACCGAAATCAGCTGCCACGGAAAAGGTGCGCATCTTCTCTTCCCGGACGTTCACACGATCCTCGATATCGGCGGTCAGGATAGCAAAGCCATCCGGCTGAATGACAATGGAGAAGTTGCCGATTTTGTCATGAATGATAAATGTGCCGCCGGAACCGGCCGCTTTCTGGAAATGATGGCGCGCTCCCTGGAAATCAGTATCGACGAACTTGGCCCGGTATCCCTGCAGTCCAAAGAAAATATTGAAATCAGCAGCATGTGCAGTGTTTTTGCTGAATCGGAAGTTATCTCCCTGATCGCACAGAACAAAGAGATTGCTGATATTGCACATGGAATTCACAAGGCAATTGCCGGGAAAGCAATGTCCCTCCTGAAACGTGTCGGTCTGAATCCGGGATATATGATGACTGGCGGTGTTGCCAAGAATCCGGGTGTCGTCACCGTGCTGGAGGAGCAGCTTGGAGAAAAACTACATATCTATGAGGAACCAGAGATTGTCGGTGCACTGGGTGCGGCATTGTATGGGCTTGAGGAGATCCTATAAACCAGAAAATAATTTTACAACAACAATCGTGATACGATTTATTTTCCAACCGTATCGCAATTGTTGTTTTTCTGTTACTGTTATAACTCATTTGACTTCTGTCCGAAAATACGATATTCTGTTTTTACTGGGTTTATAAAATTATATACCACAATTACTTATGCGATACATCACCATTGTACCGCAATCACCACTCATGGAGAGCATTTCGCTCATAAATTTCCATTAGAACCACAATTTCATAGAACTGGTCATAACAGCTCTGTTTTTTATACTTTCTATATTGTAAAAGCAGATGCTTATGATATATACTAAAGGAAAGGTAGGACACTACATGGGGAACACTGACATTTTGACAACTTCGTTGCCAGATGCCGACACAGAAAACACAACAGAACACAGCACGATTTTCGACGATGTATTCCGAACCATCGCGCAAAAAATGCCGCAGCTTCTCATCCCGCTGATCAACGAAGTTTTCCATACTTCTTACAGCGAAGAGGAACAGTTTGAACAATTGCGAAACGAACATTACGAAAAGTACGGAACCGTGATCACGGACTCCATTATCCGGATTGGTGGACATATATACCATCTGGAATGCCAGTCCTCTAAGGACAGGGCAATGGTTATCCGGATGTTCGAGTACGACATTTCGATTGCACTTGAGCATGCTTCTTTGGGGGAACATGCAATTTGGGAGATTGCGTTTCCTCAATCGTGCGTGCTTTACATCCGCAATCACCGTTCGCTTCCGGATTATCATGAAGCAATTGTAAAGTTTGCAGATGGTCAGAAAGTACGTTACCGCGTTCCGGTTTTGCAGGCGAAAAGATACACGGTGGATCGGATTTTTGAAAAACGGCTGCTGATTCTGCTTCCGTATCATATCTTACGGTATGAACATTTTTTGAAGCACAATGGAACAAATTCGAAAAAAGTGAAGCATCTGCTGGACGATTTCCGGGAGATCAACCGAAGGTTAGAGGACGCGTCCGAAAAAGAACAAAAGTCACATCTTTATATGGATATGATTGTTTTAATTGAGAAAATCGCAGATTATATTATCCCACAGGATAATGCTATCAGGAAAGGATTGGGTGAGATTATGGGTGGTAAAATTTTGAAGTTACGGTCTGAAGAATTGCTGGAACAGGGCGAAGCCAGAGGCAGAATCGATGCAATTCAAAATATGATTGATCTTGGTTTAACCAAAGAACAAATTTTAAAAAAATATTCTCCAGAAGAATATGAAAAAGCATTAAATTCTATGCCAGTGAAAGCATAAACACACCAAAAGGGATTCCAAGGAATCCCTTTTGATGTGTAATGACCATATTTACTTTTACTGCAACAGAGAAAGTACACCCTGATTAGACTGATTAGCCTGTGCGAGCATAGACTGTCCAGCCTGTGCAAGAATGTTGTTCTTGCTGTAGTTTACCATCTCTTTTGCCATATCTGTATCACGGATACGAGACTCAGCAGAAGATGTATTCTCGGAAATATTATCCAGGTTGTCGATGGTGTGCTCTAATCTGTTCTGTACAGCACCAAGTGCAGATCTCTGGGAAGATACCTTAGCAACGGCATCAGCAATTGCATCAATTGCATATGTAGCCTCTGTTCCTGAAGCATCCTTAACGTTAATACCCTTAATTCCAAGATTTGCAGAATTCATAGTATCGATATCGACAGTAATTTTATTTGTCATATCCGCATCAGCACCTACATGTAAATTAAATGATAATGTATCTGCTACAGTTGCATACCCTTTATTGATTGTATAAGAGGTCTTACCATTTGCTGTTTTAGCATCTTCAACAGTTGCTGCCTGATTTACTGTTCCAATATTGTTTGCTGTTAATAATTCAGCTTTGATCTTAGATTCAGCCACATCTTTTGAGATAATAGAAGAATCATCATCATCAATGCCATTATTATCTGCATCCGTCATGGCCTTTACAGTTGTTGTTTTATATGATACTGTACTTCCATCTTTGACTTTTGCATCTAATGAAGCAACTTTCAGCTTATTTGCACCCGCATCTTCAGTTCCAGTGGCTCCAACAACTGTGTACTCCGTACCATCAATTGTTACCTTTTCTCCATCCGCTGCCGCAGCATATGTTTTCTTTGCATCAGCTACAGTCGAACCAATCGAATATTCTTTACCCGCAATTGTTACCTTATCGCCAGTCTTAAGTGCGTCCATTGTAAAAGTTGCAGATTTTGCTCCATCAGTAAGAGAGCCCTTTAATCCAGCATCATGACCTTTCATATATACATTCTTTGTATTTGAATTGTCACCCTTTAAAAGATAAATCTCATTGAATTTTGTAGTCTCAGCAACACGATCGATCTCTGTAGTAAGCTGATCAACCTCATCCTGAATAGCCTGTCTGTCATCAGAAGAATTAGTTCCGTTTGCAGACTGAACTGCCAGCTCATTCATACGCTGTAACATAGAATGTACTTCTGTTAAAGCACCTTCAGCGGTCTGTACAGATGATACACCGTCCTGTGCATTAGAAGATGCCTTGTCCAATCCACGGATCTGCTTTCTCATCTTCTCGGAAATAGTAAGTCCTGCTGCGTCATCTGCTGCACGGTTGATCTTGTAACCGGAAGATAACTTCTCGGTTGACTTAG
>ERZ779658.1584-NODE-1584-length-16109-cov-1.773078_pt1 | contig 16109 bp, 25 predicted proteins | sample MGYA00511485_ERZ779658 | MGnify/ENA primary metagenome ERZ779658 (study PRJEB29588, sample SAMEA2162182) | human gut metagenome | biome: human gut; feature: human-associated habitat; material: faeces | place: Denmark | collected 2008/2010 ... | reverse complement strand
GTACATAAATTCTATCAAATATCGCTCTTTCTCTGTCAAATGTTTTCCCATGTTGTCACTCTCCCTTGTGGCTAATATTATAGGTCAATTTGTATCAAAGTTGTATATTTTTAATTCATTATCTGAAAATGGCATATCAACTGTTTTTCTATAAGACTTATCATTTTCTAACGCTTCTATAAAATCATAAAGTTTATCATTTTCTATCAAATAAGAATCTATAACAGGCTTTTCACAAGTGTTTCTTGAGTACCAGTAACGCTTTTTACCTTGCGTTAATGTAGCTAAATCCTTTGTTATATATTTAAGCATATATCCGACAATCTTTCCTTGCGAATCGCTGTTTTGACTTACTGGGATAGCAGTAGAAAAACCTAGGCGGTAATTACCAATATTGTATATTATTTTCGTTCCTTTATCTTTTCGTCTGCCACTGTCAATAAGCTGCAATGAACCGAGATTTGACATTAAAGCGTGAAAATGAAATTTTTCTTTGTCCGAATGAAATTCTGGTACAATAACATATTTTAAATCTGGACAACAGATTTTCTTTGCATTATCTAACCAACCATGAAACTTTGTCACGCAATCGTCATAATCTTTAGAATTAACAATTTTAGGATTGAAAGTGAAAGTTACAAAATACTCCCAGTCGTTAGCAAGACAGATATTCCATATTTTATCTTTAGTACGGTGCATTGATTGTCTGATAGATAAATCAATATCGAATTGCGTTCTTTCTTCCTCTGTCTTTTTCTTGCGTTCGTTCGCACGAACTCTTTTTTTATCAAATTCAATCGGCTTCTTAAAAAATCTTACCTGTGTTTGGTTTTTGTATGTTAATGTACGAACATTGTAAGCACCCATGTTATTTATCTCCCCATAATTTTATATTTCTTTTTTCGCATAAATAGCCAAGCATGTCAGCATATTCAGAAAGATATTTTTCATGTTTTTCTCGTTCAATAATATCAACAGAATCATAACCGCGTTCAATCATTGTATCAACTTGAGAACCTAGACAATTGTCAACAGCGGTGTAATATTCTTCCTCAAGTTTTTCATCAGACAAAGCGGCAACATGTGCCATAATTTCGTTAATCTCTTTTTTCTTCATGTTTAAATCTCCCATTTTAAAATCTTTTCGTTTAAGTGTATATATTATCAAGTACGCGCATGTGCGCGCGTGTGTATATGTATGTGTGTATATGTGTGTTATACTATGCGCAGATACAAGCTCACTTGTACTAGGTGTTATCTCTCCGAATACTCCGAGATTCCACCTAGTACAATTGTGTTGTATCATACACGCTATAATATTTCTTTTCACCGAACAGAAATTTACTACCTGTCTTAGCGTCTTTCTTAGAATAGCCGTATTTACTCGTAATACAAATAAACAGATTTCCCCCGAAGAGAAGAGAAAGCAGTTTACCAAAAACTTTATAATTACCGACATTTCTGTGCAGTACCTGTGTTTCGAGAACATTTCTAATCTGCTTATCAATGCATTTATCATCTTGGGATATAAGTATAACATCATAACCGAGTTTTCTATGCAGACGATAAAAGGCACACCAAGCAAGGCGGTCTTTTCTATTCCAAGAACGACTATTATATAACTCTTGACACTCATCAAGAATTAAAAGTGTCTGGTGTAGCTTAAACTTTCCCTGTTTATCGCGTTCATGGAAATTATAAGCATAACCTTTTAAGCCCTGTATATAGCTGTAAATGTCGTCGGGTTCTTTGAGCCTAGTTACACCATGTCTATCAATTTTCATTTCAAGAATGGAATTATTAAGCCATTCTTTATTCGAGACATACAAATAACACCCCTTGGGCTTTTTATTAAGCGTGGGGATATTATCTGTATTAATTTCCATATTACCTATTATGTTTTTACCTTTTTGGATAAATTTATAAATCTCTTTCGCGGCATGATAACTTTTGCCACTGCCGGGGACACCTGTATAAAACCATATCATATAATAATCACCTCAAAAATGTGCGTGCGTTCGTTCGCGCGAACTATTTTAACAAATAAGCTAACATACCAATAAGATTTTTTCTGTATGAAAGAACAGCATAAAGAATTTTTTTGAAATATTTCCAACAAATATATAAACCATATGCATCTAAAACAGCACCGGTAAGAGTAATAACATAGTCAAACGGAATAAACCAATTAATATAGGGTAGATAATTAACAAACGGCTCTTTACTGACATTTAATAAACCGCTAACAGGGTCGGTAGGTAAGAGGTTGTAAGCAATAAGAACGACATCAACAAAAAATGTTAATAGATTTGCAATCAAATCAGTTAAGGCACTACAAACAATTAAAATAAGTTTTTCCCACATGTTATAACTCCCCCTTGAATTTTTTATATGTACCTATAGCCATTGTAAGAGTAAAAGCCAGTTTTAAAAAACTTGCCGCGACTTCTCTCCATGAATCATAAGCCGACAAATTGAATGTTATTTTATATTTGTCGTATTCATCATCATCTTTACTTATGCCAATTAAAAAACCATAGTGATAAGTAAACTCTGGACACTCTGGCTCTGCTTGAAAAACCTTAAGCCATTCGTAGAGCTGATAAGGAACACTAAAAGGGAAATGTCCAAAAATGCCGTTATGATAACTAAATTTTGAGCGGTCAACAGTGTTCTCGTTATCGTCGTCTACTTTTTCACCATAAAGAACAGCATCGGAAACTCTGTTAAATGACTTTTTAAAAAGGTTTGACATATCAGCTTTCGTATAAGTGTTGTTATATTTGTCGTTCTGATATGCTATGTATTCAGTTACACCGAGAATCTGCAATAAGATATTATTCTGTTCTTTTAATGTATCAAGAATATCACTTGTATTATCTTTTATATCCTCTGTATTTTTATTTAAGTCTTCAAGTCCTTTATCAATAGCGTTCTGCAATTCATCAGCGGACATGTTACCTTTGCCACTATTAATAGAATCAATAAGAGCGTCCATTTTATTGCCTAGGTTAGCGTCCATGTCTTTAATACTCATACTAATATCTTGCCCTGTCTCTTCAATCTTACTGCTAAGATAAGCATTTTGGTCACCATGAAGATAATTATATAAAGCACTATAAGAAGACCAAAATTTAAGAGAAGTTTTATCTTTAGAATAAAATTCAACCCATTTTGAATAATCATTATTCCAATCAGGACGTAGAACCCAATCAGAATTAGAAGGAGTATACCAAAAATACATATCAGAAACATTAACTTTAAGAGTAAAATCATATCGAATAACAGTATCTTCTTTTACAGGTTGTAAAAACCCTGTTGTACCGTCAGATTTAAGCGTGCGAAATCTCCATGTTTCTTTAGTCCAATTATCATAAGAAGATAAAAAGCGGTCGTTATTACTATCATTAGAAACATAGATATAATCTGACAAATCATTAAAAAAATAATAAAAGCCGTAATATGTTTTTAAACAGTATTTATAATTTTTGTAACCAAAAGCATTGATATAATCTTCTTCATATTCAAAGCAAGAACGAAAATCAGAGCTATCAATAATACTGGAGACAGTACCATTTGATTTTTTCTCTTTTAAACCGATACTATTATAATAATATTTCTTGATTTCTTCTCTTAATTTGTCAACACTGGTATTATCCATTGTAATTGTCTGTGTATCTTCATCATAATTAATAGAATCAAGATAATTATAATTGCACGTAAACTTATCAACAATATTTGTGAGAGCTTTAGAATCGCCAGTTGTTGCAATGCCGACAGTTTTCAAAAAACCACGAAAAACAGTACCGTTTGAAATCAAGGAAGAACATAAAACGACATACTGTTGAAAAGATTTTTTTGACATTAACATTGCCTTAGCTTGAGAATCGGAAAGATGAGCAACAAAAGTGCCACTTTTAAGGGTGTAATTATAACTATCAGAAGGAGTATATAAAAGCATTGTTACTCCGTCTTTACCTTTAATATCTGCGTTTGCGTCAATAGCTTTTTGCGCTTCATCAGCAGACAAACCAGTTTTTTCAGTAGAATTTTTGCTGATAGTAAAAGCGTCATTTGCATAAATATTGAAAGGACAATAAAAAATGATAGACATTGCTGTAATTAAAACAGCAAGAAAAAAACAAAAATATCTTTTCATAATAACTCCATAATAAAAAACAGTAGACAAGTTTAAACTTGCCTACTGTCATTTTGATAAAACGTTGATTTTAAAAATTGCTTCAATTTACTAAATAAGAAAGTAAATAATTTTATTACAATAAAAATAAATAAACCTAGAAATATGATACATGTAATAAAAGAAAGAAGCAAAGTTATATTAGAAATACCGAAAATAATAACACCCCCTTATTAATACGATTATACCACTAGGCAAGTTGTAGCACAATCTTTATTTTTTAGGGCTATATAATGTGGTGCATATACCATATTATAAATTTCATAAATAATACTGTTATAACAGTCAGCAGAAGTATTAATATTAATGCTTCTACAATTGTAATACCTGTTATATCGTGCGGCATTATCACGATAGGGACATATGTACCACTAATCATTGTTGTTATCCTCTTTATCAAACAGGATAGAAGCGGACTTTCTAATGATAAATATACAATAGTATATTGTGAAAAAGTCCTTGAGAACTTGTATCTCATGTTCTGTAATCGTAGAATGATAAGGTACATTTCTGATATCGATTTTTTCTAATGAATTAATCATTATTATTATCCTCGCTTTCTTTATCCTTGCTGAAATACGACGAAAGATAATCGGCTATGAAGTAATAACCGCCAACGATAAATCCGCCAATAGGAACGCATGTTACAGCAAAGAGTGTGTAAGAACCAAATTTCTCAACAATCCAGTCATATTTTAAAGAAACGAAGATGATAAGCGCTAACGTTGCAAGAACTTGAATGATAACAAATGGAAATGTACTATCTGACTTAATCAACTTAATTATTTTCTTCATTTTCTTTATCCTCGATTTCTTTATTCTCATTGTCATTGATTTCTTTCTTATTATCTTTTAATAATTCGTCGACAATACGGATAATTACAAGACAGATAAAACAATTTGTTAATACTTGAAAAACAGCCATATAATATTGTCCGGCAATAGCGTCAACAGTAAATTGAAGAAAAGAAAGTATACAAACAATCATAGTTAGAACAAGAATCATATCAATATTACTAATTCTCTTCATATTCTTTCTTCTCTCTTTCTGACTGCCGCTTGGCTCTCTTGGTTTTTCTTGCTTCCGCTTCCTCATTGTGTATGTTGGTTATAAGGTCAAGGAGCTTGCTTATTTTGCCCTTGCGGTGTTCTGTACCGTAGGCAATATAGTTTGTCGCTTTCTTGATTTGTACCATATTCCGCCACACTAGGAAGAATAACAGTAATAGTACATATCCCATTGTTCTTTGTACCTCGCTTTCTGTGTTACTCGTTTTTATTTGTTCATTCGCACGAACTTTTAAACGCTTCTTTGTGTACATCAGCAGAGCCGTTAAACTCTGCCTTTGCTAGTATCGGAGTACTAGTTTGCAAGGCTTCTAAAAAAGCCGACAGCCATTCTTATACCCATAGTGATTGCCATGAGTGAGAGACCGATAGGAAGAACAGCAACAATACCGTCTTTGCACACATCAACCGCGCTCTGACAAGCTGTTGTGATTGCTGTCTTGATTTCTGTACTCATTGTGACTGCTGCATTTCCCTCTGCTGCTAAAACTGTTGGTGTCATACTGGGAACCTCCGAAAATTATATTTATCATCACCTGTAAGGTGTTGATAGCTTAATAATATCGACTACGAAGCGCCAGAGCTTCATAATCGCCCATAATGTGAATGAGAGTATTACAGACATTGAAAACCCCATTGCTATATACTGAGAATAATCTGTTAATATTGCGCTTGCTGTTGTCATGTCTTATATCCTCTCTTTCTACATTAATCGTGAAACTGCTACATAGCCTAGAAACGCGCCTGTAAATATAATGAGTGTTATTGAAATTATATAGAGTGTGTCGCGGATTTCTGCGAGTGTGTTCTCTTGCGTTTCTGTTGGTGTTTCTTCTGTTTCTTGGCTTGTTGCATTGTTACTATCTATATTTAAGGTATTATTGTCATTTTTATTTTCTGATTCTTTTACAGTCTGTGTTTGTATTTCTTCTATTGCATATGATGTTTCTTTTTCTTCTGCATTTACTGGCATAACAAAATAAATTACAGTAAATATTAGTAATAGTGTTAAAGTGATAATCATTAATATAAATATTGGTTTATGTTCTGATATCGTTTCTTTTATCATTGCTTTCTTGCTTTCTTAATTTATTAATTAGTTATTCTATTTTTGTTTATTGTGTCTGTGTTTATTGTGTCTGTGTTGTTTTTGGTTTATTATGGAACGCTCACGCGACCCCATTCACCTAAAAACAATCGCGCTTTGCGTTCATGTTTTCTTAACGGCTCATTCCCGGGGATTGTGTACTCCGCGGCTTCTTTCTCTTTCTCCGCTACATATATGAAGTCGATAAGTTGTAGGTTAGCTTCCTCGGTGCGCCCCACCACTTCAAAGACCGTACCCAAGCTGACAACCCCCACAACATCAACGACATTGATAATTAGAGCGAATATCAGTAGAAGAGGACGGAACGGAATCACCGCTGATTCAGTTCGTCGGGGGCTGAACACGTCTATTAAGTTTGATGATGGTTATGTACCGCTTGCGGTGTACTGGCTTAATTAACGCTGTGTGCGGTACATGGGTAATGCGTGCCACTCTTGCCTTAAGCGGCGCGAGCTGTCACTATTGACAGAACAGTATATGTTTTGTAATAGTTCAATCGCGCGAACTCTTGAAAGAGTGGCGGTGTATCATTACCGAATTAATTCATGCTTTTGACAGCTCTCTTACAAGCATAAGCTAGAGCCGCCCTTATTAGTGCCGTTTGGACTTCTGGCACCATCTGCACCGTTTGCAATATCTTCTGTATTGTCGGTATTTACTGAATTGTCGGGTGATGTGCTATGATTCTGCACGAATGTTTCTTTATACACATTTCCTGAAGACTTAATTCTTTTACCGCTGAACTTGTTTCTTAAGAAGATAATAAGTGCTACAAGTCCGATAATTACCCACATAAGTATTGCGACAGGTACAAGAATGTTTCTTAATAATATTAAGAAATCCATGTTTAACTCCCTTCTTTCTTTATTTGTAAATGTTTCTGCTCATATATGCCCAATCCGACAAGGGCATATTAAAAGCCGTAACAACCGACATAGTTACAACATGATTGAATTGGACTACACACAACGCTTATCCACTTGGGAGAATAACAAAGCGACTGTTACGACCTTTAATATATCCTTGTTGATTATTATTTATTTGTTAGAGCATGAGGAACGGCGGCGGTTTAACGAGTAACACAGAGCGAGTAATAACCGCCACTGTTCACTAATGCAGTACCCATTTAACACAGTGTTGTTAAATGGTCTATAATAGCGCGGGAAGCGACCGCGATATTATCACTTAATTACTTAGAAGCCTTAGAAGCAGTAGCAGTAGTGTTTTTCTGCTGCTCATCTTTGAACGGCATTGCAAAGCTGTCGTATGTCTGCTTACTGAATTCATCAATAAAATCTTTGCGCCATGGCTCATTGATTGGATAAAGAACGGCTGTAATTCTTGGCTTCGGTGTTGTGTTCTCTCTCTTGAATCTATCGTCATATGTTCCGGCAAAGAGATATATTTTATCTTCTTCAATACCGTTGTAAACGTCTTTCGGAACAGTAGCGTCAAGTGTATCTTCTCCGTCGTCAAGAATTACTGGATAATATTCTCCAGTAACACGACCTGTTGCGCGGTCTGTTATTTCCTGTACGTCTTTCTTTCTATAAACCTTTGCTATTGTCATAAATCCTAATTTCATTCTTTTTCACCTTTGCGCTTTTGCGCCCTCTCTTTAAATTTATTTTGTGATATATTTATATAGTGCGTTCAATCGAACGAACTTTTTATAAACTGCCGCGCAGACTTGCCTACTGGGGCGGCAGAATATAACTATGTAATAGTGTTGTTAATCTTTTATTATTTAGATTTAACAACTACATTGAAGAAGTGGATAAAACGCATCTGCGTATATTTAACGAATAAATATAACTCGGCTTCTTCTGCCTTGTTAAGGTTATGAAGCTCTTTAGCCGCTTCTATAACATCAACAACGGATAAATCAGAAGAACGATTGTTGCAGTTAAATATTTCAATAATCGCTTTTTCCACTGATTTAACAATATCTTTTCTGATATAGTTCTCTTTGTTTTCCATGTTTAAAATCTCCCTTTTATTTAATTTTCTTCTATAAAAACAAGTTTTAACTTCTTGTTTTTTGGCTGTGTTGTAAGAAACTTGTTTAAAAATACTATCTGTGTATCAGACAATTCAGAACCACCAGTAAACATCAAACGGAGCTTTACTTTTTCCGTTGGCTGTTCTTCTTCGCTTCCCTCGGATTCTTCCGGCTCATTCATAGAACCGTCTAATGCTTCAGCTTCTTTGTATAACTCTTCCTCATCATCCGGATTATCTGGAAGAGAAGAAGTGTCTGTATCAGGCTTAACGCTTGTAGCAATAGCGTTAATATTTAACTTTTCTTTAATTAAAGCCTTGAGCTGTCTTGTTGTCATTCCTGGAACGATTCCTAATTCTTCAATCTGCTCAATAGTAAGCTGTCTAACAAGGACAAGCTGAGTTATGCTAAAATCCTTTAATCGTTCATCTAAAGAATAAAAACCAGTATCGGAATTAAGCACACCAAAATTTGAAGCAACCATGAGCCAATTAGAAACAGTTCCGCGAGCTATTCCAAATTCATCACTCGCATAGTCATATATGTTCTTAAATCCTAATTCTTCATATAACTTCATGTCATAAACAGTTTTAAGATAAAAAGCTGTTCTGAACTGACTGCAAGAATACTGTTCAATTTCGTTGTGTATCAGCTTATTCAATGCGGAACTTAAATTCTTCTTGTCATTGTAATAAGTTAAACAGTCGCAATAATAAGCTTCATTTCCTGTCTTGATATACTCATTAAGTAAATCAAAGTTCTTAATTTCTTCCTGTTCTTTTTCGGCTTTTGCGTTTTCTGCCTTATCTTTCATAACTTCTTCAAGCGTCTTAGCTTCGCCCTGTATATATTCTTTTTCCCATTCTGAAAAGTGTTCAGATACATACTTATATAAATCATCGTAATTGTCCGCTTTTGGAAATGTCTCGGAATATTCACAATTAAGACTGTCTTTTATTTTTAACTCGAATGTGCTGCCATGTGCGATAAGAGTAAGACTGCAATTCTTATAATTATCGTTCAAAGTGGCTTCTCCCTCTTCTTTTAAGAAGAGGATTATATCTTTCATATCTTTTTTATAAAAAATCTTTTTTGTACTCATGTTATTATCTCCCTTGTGTTTACTGGATTTAGAAGCGCTTCCCTCAATCACAAGTTAATTATACAATTTACATTTTTAAAAAAATTCAAAAAAGTGCTTGACGGATTCCGATAATTGAGTTAAGATATCGTTGTTGTTGCGGTACACAACTGCAAGACAACAAAGGTTATGGCTTGTTGGTCAAGAGGCTAAGACGCCGCCCTCTCACGGCGGAATCAGGGGTTCGATTCCCCTACAAGCTACTATATGTGATACGGAAAGAGTGGGCAGAGATGTCCACTCTTTCGTTCATATATAAGAAAACTGAATATTTTTAGAAAGGGTGAGTACTGCATGGGAAAAAGAGAAAGCTATGAAGCTAAGACAACAGAACTTATACAGCCGGTTGTTGAAGCTAACGGCGTGGAACTTTTTGATGTTGACTACGTGAAAGAAGGCAGCGACTGGTATCTGCGTGTCTACATTGACAAAGAAGGCGGAGTTACTATTGATGACTGCCAGAATGTGAGCAGAGCTTTCAATGAGATACTGGACAGGGAGAATTACATTGATGACCAGTATATATTTGAGGTGAGTTCTCCGGGTCTTACAAGACCTCTTAAGAAAGAAAAGGATTATGAAAAGAGTATTGGCAGAATGATTGAGATTAAATTATTCAGTCCTGTTGATAAATCTAAGGAATATTCCGGGGTTCTTAAGGAATATGATAAAGATACGGTAACAATCAGTATTGATGATGTAACTAAAACATTTGACAGAAGTAATCTGGCTATGATCAGATGGGCATTTGTTGATGAAGTATAATATATTTTTGGAGGAAATTAAAAGCAATGAATAAGGAATTAATTATGGCACTTGATGCTCTTGAGAAGGAGAATGGAATCGATAAAGAGATTATGTTTGCAGCTATCGAGAAATCTCTTATGGATGAGTACAAGGCTGAGTTTGATAAGGCTGATAATGGTCGTGTTGAGTTAGACAGAAGAACAGGTGATTTCCACATTTATTCTGACAGAACTGTTGTTGAGGAAGTTATTGTTCCAGAGAACAGAGAGAATAAGAAAGAAAAATATGTATCAGGTACTGATATTGCATTAGAAGATGCCAGAAAGATTAAGCCTGACTGCCAGCTTGGTGATGTTATTACTGTTGAAGTAAAGTCTGAGGAGTTCTCAAGAAAGGCTGCCAAGAATGCTAAGAATACTATTGTGCAGACTATCAGAGAGCAGGAAAAGAATGCTCTTTATAATGAGTATCATTCTAAGGAGAAGGAACTTATTACAGGTATTGTGCAGAGAGTTGCTGACAATGGTGATCTTACAATTGATCTTGGAAGACTCCAGACAGTTCTTAAGGCTGATGACAAGTTCAAGGATAAGAAGTTTGTACCAGGCGACAGAATTAAGTTATATGTTGTTGATGTAATTAACAGAGAAAAGGGTGGTCCTGTTGTAAGAGTTTCAAGAAAGTCACAGGAGCTTGTTAAGAAGCTTTTCGAAGAAGAAGTTACAGAGATTAAAGACGGCGTTGTTGAAATCATGGGCATTGCAAGAGAAGCTGGATCAAGAACTAAGATGGCAGTAAGAGCTAATGTTGCTAATGTAGATCCTGTAGGTGCATGTGTTGGTATTAACGGTGCAAGAGTTAAAGCTATTGTTAATGAGCTTGGCAATGAGCAGATAGATATCATTGAATGGGACAGCAATTCAGCACAGCTTATTGTTAACGCATTAAGCCCTGCAAAGGTTGTTTCAGCAGTAGCTGATGATGAAGAGAAGAAAGCTAAGATTGTTGTTTCTGAGCAGCAGCTTTCTTTAGCAATCGGTAAGCAGGGACAGAATGTAAGACTTGCTGCAAAGCTTACAGGATATGGAATTGATATTAAGAGCGAGGCTGAACCTGAAGAACATACAGAAGAAGAAAACTTAGAAGAAGAGTATGTTGAACCATCTGAAATAAGCCTTGATGAAGAATAATTATTAGGAGTGATGCATAGTGGCTACAGTAAAGAAGATTCCACAAAGACAGTGTATTGGCTGCGGTCAGATGAAGGATAAGAAGGACTTAATCCGTATTCTGAAGACACAGGATGAATCAATTGTTATAGATGCTACAGGCAGGAAGAATGGCAGAGGGGCTTATATATGTGCGAATGAAGACTGCCTGTCTAAAGCATTTAAGAATAAGGGACTTGAAAGGTCATTTAAGATGGCAGTAGATTCTGCTGTCTATGATGAGTTAGCAAAGGAGCTGAATAATATTGGAAAATAAACAGAAAATCCTTAATATGATTGGACTTGCGCAGAAAGCCGGAAAGGTTGCAAGCGGAGAGTTTTCAACAGAGAAGGCTGTTAAAACCGGAAAGGCATACACAGTTATTGTTGCAGATGATTCTTCAGATAATACTAAGAAAATGTTTACAAATATGTGTACTTATTACAAGGTTCCGATACATTTTTTTAGTGACAAGGTGAGTGTTGGCCACGCGATAGGAAAGGAATTCCGCGCATCACTGGCAGTCCTTGATGAAGGATTTGCAAAGACCATAGAAAAATATTTTGAACAGGGTTTAGAATAACAGCAGTGCTGTTATTTGGAAAAGAGGTTAAATGGCAAATATGAGAGTACATGAATTGGCAAAAGAATTAAATATAACATCTAAGGATATTACTGATATGCTTAGCAACAGCGAGAAGACTTATAAGTCTGTAAGCGGACTTACAGATGCAGAAATTTCAAGTGTGAGAAAGAAGTTTGCTCCTGCACCTAAGGTTGAGAATAAGCCGGCAGCACAGCCAGCAAAGCAGTCACAGCCTGTAAAGAATGATAACAGGGACAACAGACAGCAGAATCAGACTCCAAAGCAGTCACAGCAGGGAACACAGAATAAGTCTGGTAATGCTGATGATAAGAAGCATATCTCACAGGTATATTTCCCACAGAACAGTTCAAGGGATAAGAATCCTAGAAGAGATAATAATAACAGAGACGGACAGCGCGATAACAACGGCGGCTACAGAAATAATGACCGTAATAATGGCGGTTATAGAAACAATGACCGCAACAATAACGGCGGTTTCAGAAATGACAGAAACGGACAGTCTGGAAATGGCGGCTTCAGAAAGGATAATGACCAGAACCGTGGAGGATTTAACGGAGGTCAGAGAAGAAATAATGACAGAAGAGATTCTGCACCTAAGGAAGAGTTTGATTTTTCAGCTAAGCCAGATTCAAGAAGACATGATTCAAGAATAGACAGCAAGAAGAATGACAGAAAGAGAGATAATGAGGCTAAGGAAAATCTTAAGTTCGCTAACAGCAGATTTGATAAGAAGCCTATGACAAAGCCTGAGAAGAAGGAAAAGGAAGAAGAGACAATCAAGCAGCTTGTTCTTCCAGATACTCTTACTATCAAGGAACTTGCAGATAAGATGAAGGTAGCTCCTGCAGCACTTGTTAAGAAGCTGTTCTTACAGGGTAAGGTTGTTACTATTAACGAAGAGATAGATTACGATGCAGCAGAAGAGATTGCTCTCGAGTTCAACTGCATATGTGAGCATGAAGAGAAGGTTGATGTTATTGCAGAACTTCTTAAGGAAGATGAAGAACCAGAGGATAAGCTTGTTCCAAGACCACCAGTTGTCTGCGTTATGGGACACGTTGATCATGGTAAGACTTCATTACTTGATGCAATCAGAGAAACTCATGTGACAGCTAAGGAGTCAGGCGGAATCACACAGAAGATAGGTGCTTACCAGGTAAATGTAAATGGTAATCTTATTACATTCCTTGATACTCCGGGTCATGAAGCATTTACAGCTATGAGAATGCGTGGTGCTCAGGCTACAGATATTGCTATTCTTGTTGTAGCTGCAGATGATGGTGTAATGCCACAGACAATTGAGGCTATTAACCATGCAAAGGCAGCAGGTGTTGAGATTATTGTTGCTGTCAATAAGATTGATAAGCCTAATGCTAATATCGAGAAGGTTAAGCAGGAGCTTACTGAGTATGGTCTTATTGCAGAAGACTGGGGCGGTTCTACTACATTTGTTCCAGTATCAGCACATACTAAGCAGGGTATTGATGAGCTTCTTGATATGATTCTTCTTACAGCAGAGGTTAATGAACTTAAGGCTAACCCTGACAGAAAGGCAAGAGGTATTGTTATTGAGGCTGAGCTTGATAAGGGACGTGGTCCTGTAGCATCTATCCTTGTACAGAAGGGTACTCTTCATGTGGGAGATGCTGTATCAGCAGGTTCTTGTTATGGTAAGATAAGAGCCATGATTGATGATAAGGGTAACAGAGTAAAGGTTGCCGGACCATCTACTCCGGTTGAGATTCTTGGTCTTAATGATGTTCCTAATGCGGGTGAAATCATTATGGCTGCAGATTCTGAGAAGGAAGCAAGAAGTACAGCAGAGACATTTATCAGCGAGGGAAGAAAGAAGCTTCTTGATGATACTAAGCATAAGGTATCTCTTGATGCACTCTTTGAACAGATTCAGGCTGGTAATATGAAGGAACTTAATATTATCATTAAGGCTGATGTACAGGGTTCTGTTGAGGCTGTTAAGTCAAGTCTTGTAAGACTTTCTAATGATGAGGTTGTTGTTAAGGTAATTCATGGTGGTGTTGGTAATGTTAATGAATCCGATGTAGTACTTGCATCAGCTTCTAATGCTATCATCATTGCATTTAACGTTAAGCCTGATAATCAGGCAAGAATTGTTGCAGAGAGAGAAAAGGTAGATTTAAGACTTTACAGCGTTATCTACAATGCTATTGAAGATGTTGAGGCAGCCCTTAAGGGTATGCTTGAGCCTATCTATGAAGAAAAGATTATCGGTCATGCAAGAATCATGCAGATATTCAAGGCTTCAGGAGTTGGTAATATTGCCGGCTGTATCGTTGAAGAGGGAAGAATTACAAGAGATTCTGTTGTCCGTATAACAAGAGGAAGTGAGAAGGTTTATGAAGGACCTATCGCATCTCTTAAGCACTTCAAGGATGAGGTTAAGGAAATCAAGGCAGGTACTGAGTGTGGTATGGTATTTGAAAAGTTCAATGATATCCAGCCAGAGGATATGATTGAAGCACATATCATGGTTGAAGTGCCAAGATAGGATTTAGTTTTTATTTGGAGAATATATGCGTAAAAATAGTGTAAAGAATACCCGTATTAACGGCGAGGTATTGAAAGAATTAAGTAATATAATCAGAAGTGAGATTAAAGACCCTAGAATCAACCATATGACTTCGGTTGTAGCGGTTGAGGTCGCTCCTGACCTTAAGACATGTAAGGCATATATAAGTGTTCTTGGTGATGAAAAGTCACAGAAGGATACGATTACAGGTCTTAAGAGTGCAGAAGGATATATAAGAAGACAGCTTGCAAGAACTGTCAATTTAAGAAATACTCCTGAAATAAGATTCATTCTTGATCAGTCAATTGAGTATGGTATTAATATGTCTAAGCTTATTGATGAAGTTACAGAACATGATAATAAGATGCACGTTGAGGTTGAAGACGAGACAGAATAAAGAGGTTAGTCATGAATATTATTGAAGAAATCGGACATGCAAAGGTTATAGGTATCACAGGACATATCCGTCCTGATGGTGACTGTGTTGGTTCAACATTAGGTTTATATAATTATATCAGGAAGAATCTTCCTGAGTGCGAGGTTACTGTTTATCTTGAAAAGCCGTCAGATGAATTTAATTATCTATCTGGTATTAATGATATTAAGCATGAGGCCGAGGATAAGCATTTTGATTTATTCGTAGTACTTGACTGCAGTTCAATGGATAGAATTGAACCATTTATGAGCTGCTTTGAAAATGCTGATAAGACTATCTGCATAGATCATCATATAAGCAATAATTCATTTGCTGATGTTAATTATGTAGAGCCACAGTCAAGTTCGGCATGTGAAGTTCTCTATACAACATTTGACGAGGATAAGGTCGATAAAAATGTTGCAGAGTGCATATATACAGGAATAATCCATGATACAGGTGTGTTTAAGTACAGCTGTACATCAAGAAGGACAATGGATATAGCTGGAAAGATGATGGAGATGGGAATTGATTATTCTGACATTATCGATAACAGCTTTTATAAGAAGAGTTATATCCAGAACCAGATTCTTGGAAGAGCTTTGCTTGAAAGTGTGTTGTTTTATGATGGCAGATGTATATTTTCAAGTGTATCTATTGAAGAAATGAATTTCTATGGTGTCACTGGCAAAGAACTTGGTGGAATTATTGAGCAGTTACGCTTAACAGACGGAGTTGAAGTGGCTATATTCCTTTATGAAACAGATAAGGACGAATACAAAGTAAGTCTTCGTTCAAAGAAAATGATTGATGTTGCAAGAATCGCCACAGCATTTGGCGGTGGAGGACATGTGAGGGCAGCAGGATTCTCTGCTAAGGGCAATGTCCACAGTATCGTTAATAAGATTGGCGAAATGATTGAGCAGCAGTATAATGAGGATAATGCATGAATGGTGTTTTAAATGTATATAAGGAGCAGGGATTTACATCTCATGATGTAGTTGCAAAGCTTCGGGGAATACTTAAAACTAAAAAAATTGGTCACACAGGCACGCTTGACCCTGAT
>ERZ779658.1583-NODE-1583-length-16142-cov-2.040032_pt1 | contig 16142 bp, 17 predicted proteins | sample MGYA00511485_ERZ779658 | MGnify/ENA primary metagenome ERZ779658 (study PRJEB29588, sample SAMEA2162182) | human gut metagenome | biome: human gut; feature: human-associated habitat; material: faeces | place: Denmark | collected 2008/2010 ... | reverse complement strand
CTGCACAGCACGAAGTGCTGTGCGCCCCTGTCCCTTTTTCGTGTAATAGGAAACTTCGTTCCTATTACACAAAAACGTGTCCAAAGATTACCCATTCGCTAATCCAACTGCATGGAATCAAGCTTTTCTGTCAGCAGAGTCAGGAAGCGTTTACCGAAATTACTTAGTTCATGATCCCTGCGGGAGATCCAGCCAAGTTCAATCCGTTGATGCGTGTCCAGATTCATGACTGCGTAATCTTTTTCCAGCAGGTTCTCACCGGACATGCCGGAACCGATGGTATAGGTGTTCATCTCCATGCCGATGCTGGCATCTGCCATCTCGTCCGTGAGGGTGATTGTTTTTTTTGCGACGGTATTCTCCACAAGCTCCTCGGAGAAGAAGCGGTCTCTGGAACTGTCGATTCCTTGAAAATAGTGGCTGTAGACATAGGGAGCCAGGTCTTCCATCGATACCTTCGTCCTGCCGGCGAGCGGATGCTGCTTGGGAACATAGACTTTGGGGCGCATGGTTGCCAGCAGATGAAAATCAAGTTCCTGCTGCTCCATCTCCCAGTCGAGAACGCGGTTCTCACGGTTTTTCAACAGAACGCCGATCTCACAGAATTCCGATGCGACGTAATCCAAGATCTCCTTGGTGCGCAGCTGGAGATACTGGAAATTGTATTCGTTAAAGTGCGGGTCCTGCTCCTTCATGAAGGCAATCATGACCTCTGTCACAATGGAAATGTGCTGTGTGGCAACGCTAAAAGAGATCCTGTGGCTGCTCGGCTGTTTGTAGGTGTCCTCAAGGCGCTGCACCTGGTTTAAGATCGGCTGGATCGAGCGGACCAGCTCGGCGCCGTCGGGGGTTAAAGAGACGCCGCTTTTTTTCCGCTCGAAGATCTGGATGCCGAGTTCCTGCTCCAGATCTTTGATCGCGTTCGACAGATTGGGCTGTGACAGCTGGAATTTCTCAGCAGCACTTGTGATGGAATAACATTCTGCGGTTGTAATCACATATCTCATTTGTTGTAGTGTCATGGTTATACTCCTTTTGTCAGAGCTGCCTGCTCACGTTTCATCTGCGCATTGTGCCGCACAAACATGCCGGCGGCGACAAGGTTTAATAGAAACTGTGTAATCACGGCAGTCAGCCAGATTCCGTCCGTCCCGAAGAAATGCGGCAGCACTGCCAATGCTGCAGGAGTCAGACAGAGTGGATCAAAATAGATCATAAATAAAGAATAGCGGTTCTTTCCTACGGCATAGAAGAAGCTGTTGGTTACTCTCACGATGCCGGTAAAGATGAGCTGGGCAGCGGTAAGCATAACCGCGTGATAGCCGGCAGCAGCAGCGTCTCCCTGATAGCCGTACAGAGCCGGATAGAAGGAGGCGGTGGCGATGGTGAACAAAAACAGAAGAACGCTGGCGGCAATTGCAGTCCGGATGGCTTTGTTACGGATATGCCGGATCTCGTCGTAGGCGGCGATCCGCTCTGCGGGAGTGGCATTTCCGTTCTGCGATGCGCCGTAGGCTTTGCTGGCAAGCGGCTGCATTCCCTCCGCAACGCCGATCAGCAGAATCCGGTACGAGCCGATGGTTGAGGAGATCAGCGCATATGCGCTCACGGCAAGATCCCCGTAATTCAGGCAGGCGATGTTGTGATAGAGAATTAAAAGCGACGGCGTCAGTGATATTCCGAAAGGAGAGATTCCGATGGAAAAAATGCGCTTCCAGCAGTCTTTCTCAAAGACGAACTGCTCCCTGCGCAGGGGGCAGAGAGATGTGCCGGCAGAGCCCGGAAGGCCGAGCCGCGCGCGGAGGCGGTCTGTGACACCGAAAAGTGTGAGAAAACAGAGGGCGGTGGTCAGCAGCTGCGCGCCCAAAGAGGCCAGAGCGGCGCCTCCGATTCCCAGATGGAAAAAGTAAAGCAGTACGAAATCCATCGTGAGATTAAAGAGGAACCCCAGGACCATGATGGTCATGGCACCGACCTGCCGGTTCTCATTCCTTAATATAGGTGCAAGTCCGCAGGATAAAACCTGGATGACGCCGCCTGCAATCATGATTCTGCCGTACTGTTCCGCAGCGGTGAGCAGATTGCCGGAGGCACCCATCAGTTTTAGCAGCGGCGTTAAAAATAGAAGGAAGCATACGGTAATCACAGCGCCTGCCGCAAAAAGTGCAAGGATCGTATTGGCTCTCACACGGTTGGACTCTTCCCACTTCTGTTCTCCCTGTTTGATGCTCATATAGGAGGCTCCGCCCGCGCCGATACCGGTTCCGGCGGCAGTGATGACAGCGATGATGGGCCATGCGACATTCACGGCTGCCAGGGCGGTATCTCCAACCAGATTGCTTACAAACAGACCGTCGACGACAGAGTAGGCACTCTGAAGCAGCATGGTAATCATAGAGGAAGCGACCGATGTGCGAAACGAGACCGGTGCGCTGCCCGCCGGTGTGCTGCCTGCGTTCTTTTTTCTCATATTTTATCACACTCCATTCTGCAAATACAATTCTCTCTTTCTCCTGCCTCACATACCAGCTATATGACATTAGTTTTATTTATGATATGGAAAGCCGCAAACCGTTTTGTGCATAGATAAAATACATATTATTATCCCACATCAGGAAAAAATGCGGATATATAAGGGAAAAACAGAGATTAAAAAAATTTTGTTCTTGTACTTGACAATATCATAAAATAAAATTATATTCAATATCATAAAAAAAAATTATGCATAAAAATCACAAAGAGAATCTGCATGTGAAAATAGGATGCATAAAACAACGATTTACAGATAGAAAAGGAGGGCGGACGTATGAAAATTGTGATTATCCGGGAAGAAATCATTCAGCCGGACATTACAGAGGAGGAACTGATCTCCAAATGGAAAGAACTCGAAGCGATCCCCGGGGCAGGCGGTGTACAGTTGCAGATTGTGGACACCTACCCGTCCATGGAAGAACTGGATGAGCTGGTGGAGGATGCGGATGCACTGTTCGGTGTCTGGATTACGGAAGGGCTGATGAGTGAAGCATTTTTCAAAAAGCACCCGAAGTTAAAATATATCGCCACCCTGGGACATGGTTATGAATCGTTTGATTACGCCATGACGAGACGCTATGGGGTGACGGTCACTAACACGGTGTACGGCGCACAGACGATTGCCGAGCACGCGTTTGCACTGCTGATGCATACCTGTCACCACATCGAGGTGCAGGATCAGAGAGTCCGGGAGATCGACGGGAGCGATCCGGGGAACGCGCCGGAATTCTGCAAGGCGGTCGTTCCGCAGATCGAGCTGTACGGGAAGACGGTGGGCGTCGTCGGACTGGGCGCGATCGGATTTGCGTTTGCGAAGATGGCGGCGGGATTCGGTATGCACGTCATTTCCTACAGCCGCACCGTGAAGCGGGGCGAGGCATATTCCTTTGTGGAGCAGGTAAGCTCGCTCGGGGAACTTCTTGTGAGAGCGGATGTGATCTCCCTGCACCTCCCGGAGAACGGTAATACACACATTATCAATGAGGACACGATCGCCGGGATGAAGGACGGCGTCATTTTAATCAACACGGCGCGGGGAATCTTAATTGACGAAGCGGCGCTTGCGGAGGCACTAAAGTCCGGAAAGGTGCGGGCGGCAGCACTTGATGTTCTGACAGAAGAACCGCCGCGGCACGGGACGCCGCTCCTTACGGCACCAAACTGCACCATAACGGGGCACATTGCATGGCTTACCAGGGAATCCCGGTTCCGTGCGATTGATATGGCGATTGACAACTTTAAAAATTACCTGAATGGGGCACCGACTTCCGTGATCAACCACGAGGGCGCATAACGGCAGAGGTCAGTGACCGGATTGGAGGAAATTATGAAAAATGTAACAGCATTACTGCGGGACAGCATGAAAGTAAAACCGGCAAGCAAGCGCGGCGCCAGACAGAAGACATCCACACCGAAGGGAGTGACGCGGCTGAACTTTAACGAAAATAATTACGGGCCGGCACCGGAAGTGACGAAGCTTCTGATCGACAGCATCGGGCGCGTCAACGAGTACCAGGACTTTTTTGCCATCGACCTGAAGCAGAAAATCGCGGACTTCTACGGGCTGGACAAGACGGCGAAGGCTGCGTCGGAGACCAATGAGTTCGGGGAGGACTCCAAGCCGGAGGATTATGTGATTATCGGTGCGGGGTCGAGCGCCGTGATCGATATGCTGGGTGAGATTTTTATCAATCCCGGAGACGAGGTCGTATATTGTATGCCGTCCTACGAGTCATTCCCGGATATGGTCAATGATTATGGCGGTAAGAGAGTCGAGATCCCTCTGACAGCGGACTATCACTTTGACCTCGACGGAATGTATGAGGCGGTCACGGAGAAAACAAAGCTTGTCGTGGTCGTGAACCCGAACAATCCGACCGGAACATATATCAACGGCGCGAAGATCGAGAAATTTATCCGGAAAGTGCATGAAAAAGCAGCCAGACTTCATCCGGATGACGACCAGGACGTGGTTGTGATCGTCGATGAAGCATACTATGAATATGTGGATGACCCTACGCACTACAGCATGATCGAGATGGTACAGAAAGGGTATGACAGACCGCTGATCGTGCAACGGACATTTTCCAAAGCATACGGACTGGCGGGACTTCGGATTGGTTATGCGATTTCGCAGCCGGCGCTTGCGGATGCGATCATGAAGGCATGTCAGGCATGGAATTACAGCGGTCCGGGACTTCTGGCATGCGAGGCGGCGCTGGATTACCAGGATTACATCAAAAAAGTGAAGGCGCTCAACATCGAAAACCGGAATTATGTGGCAGACGAATTAAAACAGCTCGGATTTGAGGTTGTCCCGCCGGCGGCAAACTTTATTTTCTTCGGAATTCCGGAGGATGCCACAGTGGAGGAGCGGGAAAAAATGGATCCGGTGCGGGTAAAAAATGAACTGGCAGAGCGAAAGATCCTGATCGGCGCGCCGAACGGGCACAACCGTGTCAGCATCGGAACGGCGGAGGAATGTAAGATGTTTATCGCTGCGATGAAAGAGATTGTGAGATAAATAACTTAAAATTATAGGAGAATAGTTATAATTCATAAAGATAAATGGAATTTTTAGAAAAATTATGTCAAAATCCATGGTTGACAATCATCTTTCAAACCATTAAACTATAAACAAAATTTATGACAAACCACTTTTGGAACGAAGGCGTTCAGAGCATCAGCTCTGGGCGCCTTTTGATTTTATCGAAAGGTACAGGCGCCACAGGCGGAACCCTTTCAGAATGGAGGCCATTATGAAAAAAAGAACAATGATGATCAAAGTAACAGCAACGGCACTGGCAGGAGTGATGGCACTGGGTATGCTTACCGCCTGTGGAGGTTCCTCTGACGCGGAGACAACGACGGCGACGGCGGATACTACCGCATCTACTGCATCGGCGGATGCCAAGAAAGTAAAAGTGGGAATCAGCGCAGAGAACAAGCCGTATTCGTACATGAATGAAAATGAGGAGTACGAGGGATATGAATATGCGATTCTCTGTGAAGTGCAGAACCGCATCGGTGATCAGTACAATATGGATATTGTGATGGACGAATGGACGAACCTTCTGGTGGGAATTGATACCGGAAACTATGCAGCGGCAGGAGGTTCGTTCGGATACAAGGAAGAGCGCGCGGAAAAGTACAGCTATTCGGCAGTGCCGATTGTAAATGCCGACAAGTTCTACATCGGCTATCTGAAAGGAAGAACGGATATTACGGATATGGCATCGCTTGCAGGAAAGACCGTGGCAACCACGCCGGGACTTTTGGCAGAGACGATCGTTCTTGACTGGAATGCGGCACATCCGGACGAGGAGATTCATCTGGAGTACCCGGACGGCTATGAGACGATCAGTGCCGGCATCAAAAACGGACTGTACGACGCATATATCGCATCCAGCATCGAGATGCTGAACTTCAATGCGCAGTATGACAATTTCATGGATGTATCCAAGGACAGCGTTTATCAGTCCGACAATGGCGGCATTTACTTCCTGTTCAGCAAGAATGAGACGGATTTCCAGACAGCATTCGATACGGCACTTGCAGAGATGAAGGAAGACGGAACGCTAGGAAAACTGTGTGAAGAGTGGATCGGCGAGGATCTTACCGAGGAGTAAGCAGGAGAGAAAGGATTTGATCGTATGTTATCATGGGAACGTTTTGTATATTTTTTTCCAAAGGTCATAGTGAAGTTTCCGGTGACGCTGGAAATCGTATTGATCTCGTTCGGAAGCGGATTGCTGTTAGGATGCCTGCTTGCGTGGATCAGAATAAAAAAAATACCGGTGTTAAGCCAGATTGCAGCAGTCTTTATCTCCTATATCCGGTGTACGCCGGTCATCTGCCAGATGTTTGTCGTCTACTTTGGTGTTCCGGCACTTTTAGGGCAGATGGGAATTGACAGCTCCGCGATCGACCGGGTTGTGTACATATATATCGCGTACGGCCTGAACAACGGCGGATTTATGGGAGAGACGATCCGTTCCGCCGTGCTGGCGGTTCCCATGGGACAGACAGAAGCGGGATATGCCGCAGGACTGACCGGGTGGCAGACGCTCGTTCACATTGTGGCACCGCAGGCGGCGAGAATATCTCTTCCGATGATGGGCACGACGTTCATCTATGCATTCCAGGCGACGGCGCTGGCATACATGGTAGGCGTCATTGATATGATCGGAAAGACCAGATCGCTGGGAAGCGTCACGGGGCACACCCTGGAAGGTTACATTATCTGCGCACTGGTATTTGCAGTCTTAAGCCTGATCCTGGAATTCCTGTTCAACCAGATCAATAAGAGACTTGACTTTGGCAGAAGCGGCATGCCGGCTGTGCGCAGGAGAAAGGCGGTGCAGTTATGATCCTGTCGGTAGAAAGGGCAAAATGGTTAATCGACTTTAAGGACTGGCCAATAGAGCGGATTGAACAGAAGCTAAAAGCAATCGAGCAAACCATCCGCTCTTATACGAACAACAACTTCCAGAATAGAAAGATTCGATCAGCAGGTGTTGTATCATCGTCGAAACTAAATGTAATAAATAAACTTTATGGATTGTCGATTGGAGATACAGTGCAAATAACGGAAAGTATGTTCAATGACGGATTATATACAGTAAAAGGAATAGAAGAGAACACGATTGTACTGGATAAAGAGTTAATCGATGAAGGTCATATACTGATCACAAAAGTAGAGTATCCAGATGATGTGATTGAGTGCTGTATTAATCTTTGCGAATGGGAAGTAAAGAACCGTGGAAAAGTCGGAATAAAGGCAGAAACATTGTCTCGCCATTCGGTTACATACTTTGATCAGGACGCATCCAATCAGATGAATGGCTACCCAGTAAGTCTGTTAGGCTGTCTGAAACCGTATAGAAAGGCAAGGTGCTGATCATGTCAGAAATCGATGGAAATCAAACTGCAGTATTACAGGTGAAAGATGAAAGCGGAATTGATGAAATCGGCAATATAGTGATTGACTGGAAAGAAGCGGGTTCCTATACAGGATGGCTTGATTTAGCATCTGGAAACTCACCCGTCCAGAACTATAATGCCAAGATATCAGAGTCCAGTCATTACTATATTACTGATTATTATCGGGCGCTTGCCAATCAGGATCCTGAGGTGTGTAAAATGCTGATAGATGGAAAAATCTATGATGTACAGTGGATTGATGATCCAATGGGAATGCATGAACACTTAGAAATCTATCTGAAAGCTGTAGGAGGTGCCGGGAGTGGCTCAAATTGAATTTGAAGACAATACGGAACAGATCATTGAAGAAATGAGATTAAAGGCTATTGCATGGCTGGAAGAAGCTGGTGGAGAGATTGAGGCGCGGGCGAAATCAAATTCCAGACGTCAAAGAGGTGGAGGAAGCACTGCCGGAAGTTTCCGACATGAAGTGGATGAAGAAACAATGATCTGCAGTATAGGATCACCAAAAGAGAATGCAATCTGGGAAGAGTTCGGAACAGGAGAATATGCATTGAATGGCGATGGACGTTCAGGAGCCTGGTATGTGCCGGTTGCTTCTTATACAGGAGAGAAGAAGCCGACCTATAACGGAAAAGTAGTAATCGTGCACGGAAAAAACGGTGTGGATTTCTACAAGACCAATGGTAAGCGTGGAACAAGAGCATTGTTTAATGCGTTCAATTCACTTAAGGGAGCGGTAAAAAATAAGGCGCAGATGGATTTTAGGGATTTAGGTGATTGAGTATGACGAAAGAAATATTAAAGCACATGAATCTTAAAATACAGGAATTAATTCCATATCAGTTTTTTGAATGGACGAAAAAAGTAGTATATCCATACTGGGTTGGAGAATACTCGGAGGGATCAGATTCGGCAGAAGATGGATCGGGCGAAGATGTAATGATGATAACAGGAACAACAAAAGGCAGCGTGATAGACCTTGAGGATGGAAAGGAGAAGCTTAAAAAGGCTTTCCCGAAAATCTCAGGTTATCACGCTGTTCTTGATTCTGGAACGCATATTCTTGCATACTACGACGCTGCAATACCAATCACACTAGATGGAAACGATATAAAAAAATTACAGATTAATTTAAAAATAAAAAGTTGGGAAGTGGACGAATAATGGCAAATGAATGGACAAATTGGAAAGAACATGGAATCACCAAAGATACACCAGATTCTATTCTGTTTGGTGCTGGAACAATCCATCAGGGATTAACGTTTTCTGGTGACAAATGGAATTTTGCAGAATCAATCATAGGAGCAACTAATGGTGGATCGAAAGTGTCTATGAAACCTGAAGTACAGGATATTGAAGTGGATGGAAAGTTGATTAAAGCAAAAGGCTTGATGATGAAGGTTGGAGAAACAGCAACAATGGAAATCAATTTTGCAGAGATCAGCCCTGAAATTATCAAAAAGGGCTTGATTGCCCAGGAAGGAAATTCGACAGCAACCGGATATAAAGTTATTGAAAGTAAACCGGATATCGAAGCAGGTGACTATTTTGAAAACTTTGCGTTTGTTGGACGAACCGTATCAAAAAAACCAATTATTGTTATTTTTGATGATGCCCTGTGTACATCTGGTTTTGAACTGGATGCAAAAAATAAATCTCAGTCTTCACCAACAGTGACGGTTGAATGCGTGGGTGATGTTAACAAAGATGAAGCGTTAAAGGTACTTCCGTACCACATCTATTACCCAGATCCGGCAGCTAGTCAGTCGGAAGATGTATCTGGCAAAGCTGTTGTTGATGGACCAGAAGAAAACGAAGAATAACAGAAGGTAAAAAGTAACGAAAGGAAGGATTGTAATGGTAGAAAGAAATTATGAATTAAGAAAATTATGTGCTGATGATATTTTCCCGATGGTCAATATTATTTCAAAAATCGGTATTGAAAATATGGCAGACTGCTTCGATGCAAAAGAAATGGCAGACATCATGAACAGTGTAGATTCAACTTTAGATGAAGCAGATGGAAAAGAAAGCTCAGATAATGCGATGGCTGATGTACTTACAAAGCAGATTGGTATCAAAGTAATTATGAAACTGGTGGGGCTGCTCTTGAAGAATCTTGGAAAAATTAAGATAGAACTGTATCAGTTTCTTGCCGGTCTGTCTGGAATGACTGAAAAAGAGATCGCTGCTCTGCCACTGGGAACATTTACACAGATGATTGTAGATGTTTTCAAAAAAGAAGAGTTCTCCGATTTTTTTCAGGTTGTATCAGGATTGCTCAAATAGGGCAGTTTCAATTTCTGGATCAGCTGTTTAAGCGCTATCATGATCCGCTGCGATTGGTAAGTTGGTATATTCAATCATGCAGTTTCTTACAATTTGTAGGAGATTTTTCAGAGGCATACAACAAAGAACTGCGTTGGGAAGTGTACCTGCATAAAGTATGGGACAAGACTTTTGAAGAGTATGAAGAAGGCGTAAACGAAGAAGTTCAGCGGATTGAAACATCTCACATGAGTGAAACTGAACAGGAAAATGTTATTGCTGATAGTATGTCCATATTACAATCTTTCCAGCCTTCAGAATAGGAGGTATAGATGGATTTATTTAAGCTTGTCGGTACGATTGCGATTGATACTGCAAATGCAGAAAAATCGTTAAATGATGTACATAAACAAGTCGCTGATACCGAAAAGGCAGTGTCGGAAGGCTGCGATAAAGTGAAACAGTCTTCCGAAAAAGCTGGAAATAGTGCCACGAAAGCTGGAAAGACAGCGGAAGAAGCTGGAAAAAAAGCAAAAAAAGCCGGTGAAGATGCCGGAAAAGGTGGCCGAGAATCCGAAAAGAGTGGCAATAAATGGGCTGAATTCGGTAAGAAGATAGAAAAGGCCGGAACAAAGGTCACGGGAATCGGGAAGAAAATAGAAAAAGCCGGTGATGCAGTAGGTAAAGTCGGAAAGAAATTCGCTCCGCTGTCCGCCGCTGCAGCCGGAACATTGACTGCGGTAACAAAGGGCGCATCTGATTTTCAGAATGGTATGGCAAAGATGTCAACCTTATTTGATACGTCACAGGTATCCGTTCAGAAATTATCCAAAGAATTCCTGAATCTATCGAATGAAACAGGAAAAAGCGCAGTAGAACTTACGGAAGCTGGCTATCAGGCGTTGTCAGCGTCTGTACCAGTTGAAAAGCTGGGAGGTTTTATCCGTACATCTGCTAACATGGCAAAAGTTGGATTTACGGATACTGCAACATCTGTGGATCTGTTGTCTACAGCTGTAAATGCTTATGGTTTAGAAGCTGATCAGGCGGACAGCATAGCAAACAAGCTCGTAAATACACAGAATCTTGGTAAAACATCTGTAAATGAATTGGCGTCAAGTATGGGTAAAGTTATCCCGACGGCTGCCGGTATGAATGTTAATCTGGATCAGCTGTGCACGATGTATACCCTTATGACTAAACAGGGTATTGCCACGGCGGAATCTACCACATACATGAACAGTATGTTGAATGAACTTGGTGATTCTGGTACGGATGTAGGAAAGGTCCTGAAAGAAAAGACTGGAAAATCATTCCAGGATCTGATGAAGGACGGAAAGACAACTGGCGATGCACTGAAAATCTTAAAAGACTACTCAAAAGAGACAGGAACAGCATTCAATGAATTATGGAGCAGTCAGGAAGCCGGAAAGGCTGCTATGGCACTCTTAAATGATTCGGCCGGTGATTTCAATGAAACAATGGGATCAATGGCTAATGTAGCTGATCTGGTTGGACAAGGTCTTGAAAAGATGAATACGCCGTCAGCAAAAATGGCGAAGGCTCTCAACCGGATTAAAAATAGTGGTATTGAATTGGGTTCCGTATTGCTTACTACTGTAGCACCTTATGTTGAGCAGTTCACTAAAAAAGTAGAAGAACTTACAGAAAAATTTAATAAGATGCCGGATAGTCAGAAAAAAATGGTTCTGGTTATGCTTGCAGTTGTTGCTTCGATTAGTCCCGTTCTTGCTATAATGGGGAAATTAATCAAGGTGTTTGCAGATGGACCTATAGCCGTAGGAAACCTAATGAAAGGATTCGGCAAGCTTCAGACAGCAATCGCAGGCATAAACGCCCCTGTGGTGGCGATCGTTGCCGTGATAGCGGTTCTGGTTTCTGCATTTACGCATCTGTGGAATACGAATGAAAATTTCAGGAATAACATGATCGCAATCTGGGATCAGATACGAGACAAGATTTCATCATTCGTTGACAATGTAAAAGAAAGATTTGCAGGTCTGAATATTTCTTTTGCAGATATAGTAAGTGCCCTGAAAGCTATATGGGATGGGTTCTGTGAAATCTTAGCACCGGTGTTCGAAGGTGCTTTTGCTGCATTGGCTGATACCATTACAACAGTATGTGATGTTCTGATAGGTATATTAGATACATTCATAGGGCTGTTTACTGGAAACTGGGAACAGTGCTGGACTGGAATACAGGAAGTATTCGGTGGAATATGGGAAGGCATAAAGGCGGTACTTACAGATGTATTAGAATCATTAAAGGGAGTGCTAGATACATTTCTCGGATGGTTCGGAACAGATTTTAATACTGCTTGGGCGGATATTACAGCGACAGTTGAATCGGTATGGAACGGCATAACTGATTTCTTTACTTCTGTTTGGGAAGGCATAAAGAATGTATTTGAAACCGTAGTGAACGGGATTAGCGACTTCCTGGCGAGTGCCTGGGAAAGCATCACATCGACAATCCAGAATGTCTGGGATGGAATTGTAAATACGGTTTCGGCGGTATGGGAAACAATAAAGAATGTGGTGCAAGTTGGCATCATGTTTGTTGGTGAAATCATTTCAGCTGCAATCCAAATCATTACTATCCCGTGGATGTTCATATGGGAGAACTGCAAAGAGTATATTACGGCAGCATGGGAATTCATAAAAAATGCTGTTTCAACAGCACTTGAATCAATTTCCAATACTATAAGCGATATATGGAATGCAATCGTTGGATTTATCTCACCGATTTTAGAGACCTTAAAAAATGTATTTGTTACAATATGGCAGGCCATAGAGACAGAAGTAGCAAATTCAATTAATAGAATGGTTTCGATTATTACAACGGTATGGTCTGCCGTCAGCGGAATAATCAGTGCGATATTATCAGTAATTGCAAGCATATTTTCTACGGTATGGAACGGAATAACATCTGTTGTATCGAGTGTATTAAGTACGATCCAGAGTGTTGTATCAAGTGTATTAAGTGCAATGCGAGGTGTTGTATCTTCAGTTTTAAATGCGATTTTAAGTACTGTTAAAAGCATAATGAATTCTATAAAAAGCACAATGACGAGTGTATGGAATGGGATAAAGAGCGTTGTATCAAGTGCGATTAACGGAATCAAGTCTGTTATATCATCCGGGCTTCATGTTGCAGGTTCGGTTGTATCTAGCGTGCTTAGTGGTATCAAGAGCAAGTTTAGTAGTGTATGGAATGGGATAAAGAGCGTTGTGAGCAGTGCAATCAATCACATCAAGAGCGCCATGAACTTTAGCTGGTCACTCCCAAAGCTAAAATTGCCACATCCGAAAATCAAAGGGAAATTTAGTCTTGATCCACCATCTGTGCCGCATTTCTCTATTGACTGGTATGCTAAGGCTATGGATGCCGGAATGATTATGAATAGGCCTACAGTATTTGGCTATGATGCGGTATCAAATAAGCTTATGGCTGGCGGAGAAGCTGGAAGCGAGACAGTAGTTGGAACGCAGAGCCTGATGAACATGATACAGGATGCTGTAAATAACAGCGGAAACAGGGATGATGGAGCAATTCAGGCATTACTGGAAGCCATCTATAATTGGATGCGTAACGGCGGACTGTACAAACTTATGATCGACGTTCTGACAAATGGAGTAGAACTTGAATTTGATAACAGAGAAATTGCAAGGTTGGTGAAAAAATATGCTTGATACAGCAAAGTATGTGAATCACCTGAATCAGAGTATTGACTTTGGTTCAGGTGGCATTTATATCACAGATTCTGAGCTTAGAGATTATGAATGGAAATATGATACGGATTATGATGAGATAACCAACTTCCGTAAGGGCGTTAAAGAGAAGAAGATGAAAATAATCATATCAGCAGCTACAGAAGAAGAAGGGATCGCAAAAAGAAATGCAGTCTTCCGGATTTTCGAAGCGGATATCCTTGCAAACCAGGCAGGAAGGTTGTATCAGGATGGATACTATCTGAATTGCTATATTACAGCATCAAAAAAAGCTAACTGGTATATTGCAAAGCGATATATTGAAATCGAAGTCACTATTGCAACTGATCAGCCTGACTGGGTACAGGAAAAAGAATTTAATTTTCTTAAAACAGAAGGCAAAACTGTTGAGATGGATGATTTAAAAAAGTATCCCTATAAATATGGGTATTATTATCTGAATCAGGTGTCATCCTCTGCAATCAATAATGTAAGTATTACGGAATCTGATTTTGTGCTGCGAATATACGGTCCCGTGTCAAAACCACTTGTGAAGATTGGCGATAATACCTATCAAGTGAATGTTTCCTTGAATGCTGGTGAACGACTAGAAATTGATTCCAGAAAAAGGACAGTAAGCCTGATACACACTGACGGGTATACGGAAAATGTTCTTTGGTCTGCCGCAAAAGAATATTACATCTTTGAGAAAATTGTACCCGGCACACAGATTATTGCGTGGGATGGTAGTTTCTCGTTCGACTTAATTTTGATTGATAAAAGGAGTGAACCGTTGTGGAAGTAATGTATACAGACGTAAACAGGCTTCCACAAGGGAGCCTTGAAAAGTATTCGATTGATTTAGAACTCGGAGGTGACAATGACTTTGAGCTTCAAATGAATGTGAAAAATCACTGCATGAGTGCCGGATGCATCTGGTATGTAAAAGACGAAGAATACGGCGGTATTGTGGATGATGTAAAAGTCGACACAGAAAAATCCAAGGTATATTATTCCGGAAGAAGCTGGCGTGGTGTTCTGGAAAAGAAAGTGATCCGACCGGACACCGGAAAAGATTACCTGACAGTATCCGGTGATGTACATGATATTCTTACATTGCTGATAAAGCGGTGTAATCTGGTAGATATGTTTGCTGTTCCGGATACGTCTTCCGGAATACAGATAAGCAATTATCAATTCCCGAGATACGTCGATGCTTATTCAGGCATTGTAAAAATGTTGTCCTCGGTGAGTGCAAAGCTGAAAATCGTCTACAACGACAAGGATTCTTGTGTGAATATATCAGCTATCCCAATCAGCGATTTGTCAGAAAAATATGAGTATTCTGATGATTACGGAATGAAAATCATAATCGAAAAGAAAAAAGGTGGGACAAACCACCTGATCTGTCTCGGAGCTGGCGAGTTGGCAGCCAGAACGGTGATTGATCTGTATGTAGGTAAGAATGGTGAGATAACAGAAAAGCAGGCATATTTCGGGGAATATGAAATAGCTGAAATATATGATTATGGAAACTCCGGATCCAGTTCTGAGTTGAAAGAGAAAGGAATCGAAAAACTTAAGGAATTAAAAAGTTCAGATTCGGTATCGGCATCTTTTCAGAAACTTGATGTAGATATCGGTGATATTGTTGGCGGCAGGAACCGGGCGACTGGGATAGTATTGAAGGAAACGATAACAAAAGAAATTGTAAAAATAAAAAATGGTATTGAAACGATAACATATAAGGTTGGTGAGGAATAATGGCAAATTATCTTGATACTGGAGATACGGGACGCGCAGTCAGTGCAGAATCTGACGGGGCGTTATTTGCTGGTATTTTCGGAAGTGCGAAATATGTACTGGAAAATGGCAGCCAGTTCAAGGCTGAAGTACAGTCGAATAATATTGTGAAAATCAGTGATGGTGATGCGGTTATGTACGGACGGCATGTAAGAATTCCGGCAAATGACAGTGCACTGGTGACAATTAACAACGGACATTCCGGCACGAACAGAATTGATCTGATCGTGTTCCGTTACACAAAAGACAGCACCGGAAAAGAAACGGTTGATCTGGCAGTGATTCAGGGAGAAGATTCTACCGGGACAGCTGCAGCACCTGCAACAATTGACGGAGATATATTAACAGGAGCGATGCAAGCGGATTTTCCATTATACAGAGTTGAACTTAAGGGACTTAATATAGTTAGTGTAACAGCAATGTTTGACGTGATTGGGAACATTTCGCAGATCACAAAGAAAAATAAGGAATTGGCTGCTAAATTACCGCTCTATGGAACCACACCAATAATCGAAACCGGGGCAAATTCTTACAAAGATACTTCTGTGAAATTCGGCAAAACATTTTCGAAAGCTCCTGTCGTAGTGATATCTCTTTCCGGTGGATCACAGAATACAAAATCGTTCGGAGTACAGGTTTTAAGTACGACCACCAGTGGCTGCGTAATTCGTACTGTTAATGGAAATAGTTCAAGCGTGTCAATTATGGTTAATTGGTGTGCACTTCCAAAGGGGGTCTAAATGAGAATATTACAGTTTAAGGTGACCGGCCAGAACCTCAGCAAAGACGGAGATTTCTCTGGTATTGTGGCCGGAACAAAGGGGTATCTGTACACAGCATATAACTTCGACGGAGAAT
>ERZ779658.1577-NODE-1577-length-16193-cov-2.127153_pt1 | contig 16193 bp, 10 predicted proteins | sample MGYA00511485_ERZ779658 | MGnify/ENA primary metagenome ERZ779658 (study PRJEB29588, sample SAMEA2162182) | human gut metagenome | biome: human gut; feature: human-associated habitat; material: faeces | place: Denmark | collected 2008/2010 ... | reverse complement strand
TTTCCGCTAAACGAACGCGATAAGAGCATAATAATCTAATTATTGCGTTAGAAGTTATAAAGTCTTGAAAAGATTTCATAAAAAAGGAGACAGTAGTCGATTATACATACCATACTGACAATAATAATCAGATGCATCCCTTATTATCGGGCTTTGGTTGCTTGAAGGATTGCTCCCGATTCACACTTGCGACGGATAAATCCGCCACCTTGACTACTGCTCCCATAACCCTGCAATTCTGCAAGGTATATTATTGTAGCAAAGCTAATTTGATTTTTAGAATTTTCATAACAATACAATAACATTTTTTCACTATTTTCTCTATCAAACCGCCCTTTATCTAACTCACATAAACGCATGTAAAGCTTGAATCCAATATCATATGTAAATGTATTGGCTATTGCATATGCAACTCTATACCAATCTTCATACGTTGATGTTATTGATAAGCCTCTACGGCTTAAATATCTAATAATCCCAGACAGTTGTAGCCTATGCGCATTTTTATTCCTATTATGAGGATTATATAATTTATTTTTACTTACATCATGAATATTTCTTATAGCTATACTTAATCTATCATTTGCACATTTCTGATCTATTGATTGTACGTCCGCCTCATCACACTTAACTTCAAATCTAGCGGCTTTTTTTATATACATATCAGGGTCATATGAGACAAAACAAAGCCGGGAAAGGTCAGAGCCACTTCGATCTATAATAATATTATATTTATTGTCATAATACTCCACCACCTGCCTAAAAGCGATTTTATGATATTGATACCTATCACCATCAATATTATATTGAAGGTGAATTAATGCTTCTATTCCCTCGCCAGAAGGAGATATCCAAACGGCAAAAACATATGGATCAGCCCTAAGACAAGACATGACTCTATCAAACTCTTGCTGTTCTATATGGTCGATATCAATAATGACAATATCATTGTACTGAGATAGATTTTCAATACGGTGACCTTGGGAAAATGTGCCACAAAAAGTAACCGCAGGCAATTTCCCTTTTTCTCGTTTATAACTCGTTATATCTCCACCAAGAATAAACCTTCTTAATGGTAAAATATTATCTTTATAATGACCATTCCTAAACGAATCCAATACAGATCCTAAATTTATGCATTTTGGATTCTGTGATTCTTTTGTTTCGTAATAGCTTACCTGTATGTTATTCATGATATAATACACAAGATATATTATCAAATATACAAAATTATTTCATTATCCCCCGCCAATTCTGGATTTAGTTTTCGTAACATACAGAATTAAAGACAAGTACCCATATACTTCCACAATCCTTCAGCAAATTTCTAGAAAACGCGACTCGACTACCTGAGTTTTATAACGGTACCTACGAATATCTTAAATCAATTGGGCTGGAAGAGATATGAATTGAAAAGTGCGTCAATTAACTTAAAAAGGAAGGCTCACAGAGGGAGCCTTCCTTTAATCTCTAGAATAATTCATTTTCTTCCATCCCAGCAGATGGCTGTTCAGGTTCTTTGCTATCGTTCTTAATCCAAAAGTTCGGCATTAAAGTTTTAAACTCAGGATCTATATAATGACACTGTTCCTTAATTATTCCTCGACGCCTAATTGCTGGCTGCAAGCAATATGTATTAAATTCTTCTATATTCACATCAGCAACATGAATCCAATGCGGGAATAAAAGCTTCATATAGCCAACCGCAATCCGTTTTACAGCATTGAAGTCTCGCGTATCTGCATTCCTATCATACCCGACTATTTCGTCAAAGATAATATCATATATGTTTTGTGTTCGTAGAGCATGTAGAATCTCAGAGAAATACTCCACGTTAATCGTCCAACCTTTATACACAATACCCTTATTGATACGAGGCAGATACCAACCTTCAATAAAGCAATGGAAGCGATCTAGCAAAGCTGATTCCCTAAACGATTGTGGTAAAGAATCAAAATAACGATAATTCAATGGTCGGCGTTGCTCGTTCAGAGGTATATTTCCCATAATCATCAAGCCGCACTCCGAACTGAACTCGTTTCTATCTATCGTTGTTTTACCGGACTCCAGATATGATTTAAGGGCTGCCTGTATTTCTGCAGGCTCTTGGAAGATGATGGTTTGAATCTCATCAAAAGCAACAAAATCGTGGTTCTTTATAATTCCATTTTGCTGTTTTTGTTTATCATAAAACAACTTGGCTCGTGTAACCTTGCCACCACTTACCAGCCAACCATATTTGGAAAGATTCCCAAACACAAATGACTTACCTGTCCCTTTGGGAGCTAATTCAATAACATTCAACCGAGGCTCAACAAATATGAGTAGACGAGTCAAGAACTCAATCTTCTGGGTTATATTATCGAATCCATCAGCCTCATATTCCATCGCAGACAACAATACATCAATCCACTCCTGAGTAAAAAAAGCGGTTCTTGCTGTCCGAAGATATTCAACATCAACTGATCGATATGGCTTAAACGGCTTATAATCAACCATCTCCACGTGATTTCGTTTACCATCCTCATCCGGCAACACGGAAAGCTTGATAATTCCCCACTTCTCGCCATCTACTAATTCACCTCGATGATTCCGATAAACATATTCAGGGATCTGGCCTTCATTTATCTTAATTCCAAGATCCGGAATACCAAATCGGCGAATGCCTTTAATCAAATCAATATATATAATGAAACGGGCCAATAAGGTCAACTCCTCTCCTGCATCCAACCGATCCTTTACATCAGTCTGACGTTCAGGGATCACCATATCAAGGAAGTTCGTCAAACCCTGACGATTAATAGCGCCGGTTTCATCAATATAACGTTTGAGAATAAAATCTTTCACAAACGATGGAAGATTCCGGCCAGCAAACAAGCTGTTAGTCGAGGCCGGATCTTTATATATTGCCATGGGAGCAAACTGCTCTCGTATTTTTTGAACTATCGTTGTTTGCATATTATAAATCTCCAAATAAATCGTCTTCTTTTACACCCGTCTTGATAATCAAGCTATCGCTCTTACTGTATTCTCCAATAACTAATGTTATTGATGTTACAGAATCCACCAGATTCAATCGGTCACTTTCATACGTAGCATCTGCGACCTTATGCAGTTGGTATTCTACTTTATTATAAATGACTTTAGGATGATCTACACTTGTTAAACCTTTAATTGAATATCGTACTATTGGAGACATTGCCGTTAGTTCGTCATTCAATAGGCGCACAGAATAACAAGTTGCGTTTTTCTGGCTGGAAACAATGAGAATGGGGACTAACACCTCTTCAGGTGTTGCGCCGCCATGCGCTCCTTGTCCCTTAGGAGTTTTAGATGAGAGTGAATCATGATTTAACGAACATATTGTTTTTCCATCATCAACCACAACATACTGATCATCCAAAGATATTTTTCCTTTTTCTGTTGATGCACATCGGCCTACGTGCTCTGCATGAATACTAGCCAGATTAAGGCCAGCACCATATTGAGCTAAATAACTGATTCCATGATCAGATACAAATGCTATCTTTTTCCCGTTGTATTGAGCCAATACACTTTCAATAGCCTCCTTCACTTTAACCATCTCTTCAACAATATAATTCGGGAAGCATTTAGCAGTATGAGCATATGCATCAATGTCTCCTATTTTATGCAAAGTATCAGAAGCTAACTCTTCCAATTTACTTTTATTAACTGAAGTCGTGGTTGGCAATTGAGCTGTTCCTATATGTATCTCATTAAGATAAACGCCATCAACATTATGCTGCTCAATAACATGCGTGATAAATGGGATCCAATCAACACCCAATCCATCAATCCAGTAGAAGACATCTATATCGGTTCTACCATACAAAAGTGTCTTTACTGTTTTGAAGCTATTTACCCATAATTCAAAAGATGAAACAGAAGCATTCTTCTTTTTGATAATTTGGGAGAGCTGTGCAGTTATGCTATTTGAGAGCTTCGACTGCCGATATGCGTCAAAATAGGTATTTATCCAAATGTTCTCTTCTTCTAAACCAAGGTTCAATGGCGCTGTATAATAATACAACTCAGGGAAAAGTTCTTTGACACTCTCGCGCTCAATCTTTTGCTGTCCTAACCATTCGATCAACAAATACCGTTCTGAAGAGGTTAGAGTTGTAACATATTTTAATGCCCCTTCATATCCTATTTCTGGGTTCTCAGCCAAAGAGATGAGCTTGGTTTGTATCTTTTGTTCTGCCTGCTCTGTAATTTGAACATGGTATTTGCCAACCTCGCACAACGCACACTGCCGCTGCAATAAAGTAGCTTCATCGAACTGTTCATCGAATATTTGTGTCGCCAACCGCGAAAATAGATCCGCGGTACTTTGCGTCTTACATGCAGATAAGGCCCTGCCAAGATAGGTGTGATCTTTATACTTTAAAAGATAATATACTCTTAACAACCACCGAGAAAAACCATCACTATATTCGAACCATGTATGAATAAAATCTTTCTCATCAATTAAAGCGTAAGTATTAAACCGACCATTGATATACGCATCGAAATTAAAGTTCGATACATCAATGTCAGAGGCCAACCGCTCCCAATAGGACAGATCTTCTTCACTGGAAAACATATCGCCAAATCCCAGCCCCAAGCCATCATTCAGGAACTGCAATATATTCTCACAAATAACATAATCAAATGCATTATCCGGTCTTGCATGGTGTGCATTATCAAAAATTGTCTTGGAAGAACAAATAATCTGTTCCTTCACTTCATTCCCATCCTTCCATAGGCCAATCCACTGACGCAAATTCTCACACAAGGTATATTGCGACTTCAACCCTTTTACCCCATATGTAGTGCCTCGAGTCAGAATCAACCTGTAATTTTGTTGGTCTTTTCCCGACAAATATTCCCATATATGAATATTAGGATCGTTTTTAAATCGATCCATCTTACCCTGCATACCAATAATCGGGATATAGATACGTTGATGGCCCTGTTGAGCACATTCGGAAGATTCAATTAATCGAATTGTTCTTACCAATGAATCAAACTCGGCATAGTTCTCATTATCATAAAATCGAGCTATTTCAGAGAACGGAGCAATTACATAATCATTATACGGCAAATGCTTCACATAGTCTTCAATCCATTGTGCTAACTGAGAATAAGTTATCAACTGCTCATCACAACCATCAGGCATCCAACCCTCCAGGCTCTGTACATAAACATGGTGACAACTGCATTTGTCTATGAAATCATGAAAATCGGAAAAATTCTCAAACAAAACGAAACGTAAAGGATAACGATTGCGAAGCGTGCTTTCAGCACCCTTCCAGTTCTTATCCTCTGCCATCTCAGCATAGAGGCTTTCCAACGAATCAAACACCCTATACATAGCTCGAATTATTTATTCAGTTTATCCAATATCCATTCATTCCCCTCTTCACAAAGGCTCATTAGCAAAGCTTTGGCTTCGTCAAGGGAAGTCAATTCAGAGATTCGAATCTTTGCTTTGGCTCGTTTTTCTTCTACAATCTGATAGCTAGAGAAACCACTAGGAGCTGTAGCTGGGACTGAAGCTGGAATTGGATTTTGTGAAGCATTACCTCCTGATGGCGTTCCTGGAGTAAATGCAGGATACTGCTGTTCCAATCGCCAGTTCTTAGCAGCATTTGTAATTTCCTCTTCAGTCCAATAACCAACCGTCGATTCCAGATGGCCCTTTACATACGTTTTAACATCCTCTATCTCTTCTGGCTTCAACTCGATTCTATCAATCTGCATCAAGAAGCTATTAAATCCTTCCTGGAATACAGCATCAATATTAAGGATGTTTTTCAAGTCAATTCTCCACGCTTCAAGCAGCTTTAATGTTTCATTAACAAGTGCCGGGTTACGCAGATCTCTATCTGCACATATAGTAACAATATCGTCTACCAAGGTCTTTATCTCATCTGTAATCGGAATCTCGGCAGGAAGAGCAGCAAAAGCAGACTTGGGGGCATATTTTATAGACCAAAGAGGCGCACCTTTACGCACAAGGAAATCGCCAGTAATCGCATAACGAGCATCCTTAAGACTAGAAACATCCTTATAAGCGCTATCTTTACCAGACAAGTTAAACAGATTAATCAGTTCTTTGCATAATTTCCCTTCTTCGGGAGTTTGAAACTTGAACGTCAACTTGCTATTCGACTTGTTTTCATCCCAGACTTTGAACAGCATGGAGATATCATCCACCAATGCCTTCGCATCACGAGGTTTCCCTTGGGTGTCAAATATCTTATTCACCCATGGCCTTAAGGCAAAAGCGACCATTCCCATTGCCGCATAATTACCATACAATCCGTATGGCGGTTTTGCCAGCAATGAGAACTTCTCGTCAAAGTTGAAAGGCAAGCTTTTATCAGCATGCTTGATAATGCTGTTTACCTTATCACAGACCACCTTGAACGGATGACCGTCGGGAACATCCGACTTCCATTCCAAGTTCTCATCCAAACAGTCTTGCAAAAGATATTGAACTGGACGCATCTGATTATTTATATCAGAGAATTCGCTTCGAGATGTCGCAAAAAGGAATGAACGTACAATCTCTTTGGAATTCTGTGCTCGCCAAAATGTATTGGGAGCTTTTTGCCTCAAATCCTCATGAGCATCTGGTCCATAAGGGAATATTATCGGAGCGATTGAAGAATTAACAATACTTGACAGGTGTTTTACAGATATAGATTGTTTGTCAACCCCATTAATGTATACAATGGCATTATTACGCTGTACAGAATCCATCCATTCCTTAATCATAGCGATGGCATGATCTCGGTGGACCTTGGTCTGATCGACAAAGCCATGACTGCTGGCACAAGCATAATGAGCTTGGAACTCGATAAACTGTTCATATTTTTGATCGGTAAACACCTCGTCGAAAACGATAAACACAATATTGTCAAGATCCTTATCATCTTGGTCAAGGGCACAACGCTCCGCAAAAGAGCGCAACATAGCCAACTCCTCGTTATTACGAGCAAGCAAAAGCGCAAAAAACAGATTACTTCCTTTTGCCTCTTTACGCCCATTTTTGATTTGGCTACGCAAAGACGCTTCGTTATCTATATTGGAGTAAAATTTGAATCCAAACGGTCTAATCACCCGCTGCATGAAGCGTTGTTTAAAGGCGACACTGGCAGCATCAGAGAAATTAAGAATTTGAGATGTATATCTGAATTGCACATTGCGCATTTCATTCTTCTTCTCTTCAACCTCTCCAGCTGGGAATGCGGAAAATTGAACCGAATACATCTCTCCAGGTGCACATTGGATAATTCCTTGCTCGTGAATCCACTGCAATACCTGGTCAACATCATTCTCATATTGGGTCCCGACAAAAAGATTTCTAATATTCGTTTTTGAAGGGGTAATCAGCCCATTGTTGTTCTCTCCCGATATATTATTGAAGGCATTGAGCAACAAAATACCCTTGAAAACAGCCATGTAAGGAGCACCTTGATTGCCGACCTGATTGATATATGAGTTATATCGCTCGGTAACGGCTCCATAGCTGGTTACATCATCCTGAAAGACCTTCAATACATAATCCCACAGGTAATCGGGTGTAATGAGATCTCGATTCAAAAAATGGTCTTCGCCATCCAAGAATTCTTTTATCGCATCATTCTGGCCAAGGAACTCAAAGACACTTCGACTCGACGACCCAACAACTGTCGCGTAATGTGTAGCCAGGGTCGCCGTACCAGGATGCAAAGGGAATAGGTTGAAAAGATCCTCTTTCGTGGATTGATTGTCGTTGCTCTTCTGAATATAGATGTCCAGCATTTCTGGGTGTGATTCATAGAACATCCGATACATTTGCTCGTGCTTTTCCGAATCAATCACCTCAAATTTACGAGACATTATCTGGAAAGCCGACACCGGCTCCATATTGTACTTCATACGGTGGTATCGTCCATCCGTCTGTTTGAGCTGCTCGGCATCTATATTATTGAATGCCGAAGGATGCGAGATGAAGAATAAATAGGAATTATTCTCTGAATTCATAAACTTCTCAGCGATATCCTGTAACTCTTTCAATACAGGAACACCGATCAAGTCCATCACATCGGTAAACTCATCCCAAACAATTAACAATCCGTTGTACGTGCCCATCTGAGTCAACTCGTTCTGAACCTCCACAAGCCATTGCTTGATCGTCTCGTTCTTTAACCGAATATCCAGATCGACACTGCGCAAAGTATCAGCAACCCGATGGTAGGTTGCCAAATCGCACTTAGCTAGATTATCTATAAGCTGCTTGCTATTGGCTACGATAGAAGACAGCCTGGAATCTCCTTCAATTAACGGCTCCCAAATCTTCGGATTCTTTTCGATATGTTCGATATAATTTTCATAATCCGTCGGCACCGGATTAGGCAATTCAATTCCCTTGGCACGGAGGGTGTTTGTTACCGCTTTCTGCAAAACAAGAGCGAGATCAGCCGCATGAGACATTTTCTCAATTCCCGACAATTTTACCGTAAGCAGACGTTTCTTATCACGGAGAGAATAGATTGCCTGTCGAGTAACATCATCTGATTTATACTCATAATCGACCCACTCCTGAATATTCTCAACCGGATCTCCCAACAGATGACTCAACACCGCTACGGCATGACTCTTTCCTGTGCCATAGGTACCGTTAACCCAGAATGATTTATGATTGTCAATGTCGTTACCACGCACTGATTTAAGTACTGTTTTCAGTACATAATCAAACTGTTTATTGGGGATGAATGATTCCCACTCTCCCTCTTTTTCTTCTGCGATGTTGTATGCGGCTTTTCCTGCACGCAACTTGATGATTTCGTCGTATCTTGTAGCCATGATGCGATCTATTTTTTATATAAAAAACGGGTTATTATACTCTTACGAATGAATTCTCTGTATTCAGCATTCTGCAGGAGCTCCCACAACTCATCATCCAACTTCGCATATAAAAGATGCTCTTGAAAATACCTTGCAGATGGTGTATGTCCTTTAATTGGTGGACGGTTTTCTTCTTTCCAAACTAAATAATAAAAAGGTGCTGTGTTTAAATGATAATATGGCAGTACAAGTGGCGTCTTATTCTGCTCATTATAATAACGCATATAAGCATCATAAGTTTTCTGCAGGAACTTGTCATTCCATATTATTTTGTTACACTCAAATTGTCCCAATGCTATTCCCTCTAGAATAGTAAGTAAAAATATTGGTTTTGCGTTGGAAAATCCATCAACACCTCGACCTAGCTTAATCGAGAGGATCAAATCATTATACAGCGATAATGTAAATTGTCCAATCATTGTAATAATGTTTCCAATACAGTTATGGGTGTCAAATCATCTCTTAAAGTTATATGATCCAATCCCATTGTAAGCTCAGCTATCAACACTCTATTTTTTTCTGTTGAAAGGAATCGTAATGATTTTAATAATTCATTTTGCGAGATACCAAATTCACGATAAATACCCCCCATTTCCTCTCGGCGATACAAATCCGAGACTCTGAGCATCTTCAACTCTCTGCTTGCCGCATATTTATATAGTGAGTATGCAATAGCTTCCGAGCTCACGTTATCATAAGAATTACGTCTTAAAATAGTAGCCTTAGCATCCATTGCAACACATTGCGAGAACTCGTCACCTATTGGCGAGTATTTGAATGACTGCATCAGTGCTTGAACTGCATAAGTGATAGTTGACTCCTTAAATGAAGACTGAAAATATTCTATTGCCAACTTATCCAACTCTTTACGCATAAAGTCTGCATTAAAAGGAGTTGTAGATGCGTACCATTTCATCATTGGGCTATTATACACCAGGTTAATATAAATGAGCTCCCATAAAAGGCTATGCGAATCTTCATTTATCTTCTTACACAATGTGCCAAATGGTGTTAACTCCCCTTTATCATCTATAATCTCAGCGTCTTTAAGCCATGCTTTAAAACTTGGGACTTGTTTTGTTCCCAATACTTTATCTTTCCAGAAGGATTCAGAATCTAGTAAAAACTGTTCGACCCATTCATCATGAATACCAAAAGTACCGTATTTAGATATTTTCATATTAGTTAAATTATATTCTGATGGTTTAGACAACGAATCTGCTACAATACATCCAACATTGTGATATTCTAAACATTTATGACAATGAGTGCATAATGAAGTATCAATCTGCACATCTGGAAGAATCGAAAGTGCACCTGTTGGACATTCTAACTCACAAGCTTCACAATTTATGCAATATGAGACTTTATTGATTACCCGTCTTAATAAATACCGTAGCTGGATATTATTATCATCATAGAGAATGAATGTAAAATCTTTTTTTGATGTCTCATACTTGATGTCGAATTGATATATTTCACCACGAAATTGCAATTCTCCAGAGACGGTATCACTTGCGTTCTTAATACTATATCTACCGACTGCAGGCAGCCAATCAAAAATACTTTTTTTGCTATTTTTAACTTTCGCTTCCCATTTATGTGTCGAGGTTGTTATTTTAATAACCGTTTCGTCGCGAGTAAATTTACCACTACTTCTTAATTTCCAACGACGATCAGCAATATATTCTTCTTTATTGGGAATATTTCTACTATCTACTATCTCTTCTATTCGAGATATAAATGGATGTAATTTATCATGATAGCACCGATTAACGATCATATCATCCCATGGCGATCCAAACGGACATAATACACAACCAACGCGAGGTTTACCAACTCGATAAGCACCATTAATTGGCAAATTGTATCGAAATAGATATAAAAAGACCTCTGTTGTATTCCATCTTAAAATAGGACGAGCATTTATAACAAAGTTATGCTTGACACCTTTTCCCAATCGATTATATTCACTCCGTTTTGTGGATTCTTCTGCACGCACGCCTTCAAATGCCAAGAACTTTGTATTTTTTAACTTGTCCGATCTTAGCATTCTATATAAAGGCACTGTTTTCATCACGGAACAACACCAGCGATGGTTGTCACTGGGCGTACCAATTTTATCCCAGTAATTCAATACCGACTCGTGGTTGCGAGCCATTGAGAATTTCAATGCAGGGAACTTCTGGTGATAATATTGCTCCACATCCTTGTACAATTCCAACGATGGAGGTAACTCATACCCAGTATCACTATATATCACTTCAAATTCGGTCGGAGGAATTGCCCGAGTACAAAGATCCAAAACCACTTGACTGTCTTTGCCCCCAGAAAAAGATGCGATAAAGCGATCTATTTTAGTAGACAATACAACCTTCTTTCCCGCGGCTTCTGCATCGTCCAACGGCATAATATCAAAGCTGTCGCAATCTTGTTTGACGACTGCCATTTTTTGACGGATTCGTTTCTCGGCCCTTTGGGCTAATGTTTCGAAGTCCATTTTATTGGCATCCGCCTTCTCATAAGCCTTGTTTACTTTGACATAAACCGTATATGTATCTCGTATAAATTCTATGGCCTCGTTCTCGAGCACAAACATAATATCCGCCGTCTTTGCCAACATGCCGGCCATATCAACTGGCTTTAATGGCATCGGCTCTATCCCCTTGCCAAACTCCAATGTCGGCATGGTATAGATATTAGCACCTTTTGCTTCGAACAGCTTTTCTCCTTGATAATAATATTGCTTGTTGATTGCCCACATCAATGGCTCTTCGCAATGCGGGTAAACCCAGCCCAACTTATCCAACCCAAGCAAGTCCAATTCCTCGAAAAATACGGGACGTGGCGCTATTCCCAATGTCTGATCAGTTATTCTATTGTTTAGAATAACGCCTCCTGTTTCTTTATCCCATTCTACTTTATACATGAACTTACGTAATATCTATATTTATTATTTGATTTGGGTATCCAGCAGCGTAATATCCACTTGCCCATATCAACGGTCAATCCAACATATACTTTTTGTCATTAATAATGTGACCGTTAGATCAACTTTATGAAACCCAAATTAAATTTACAAATATAAGAATTTATCTCAATAATATAAGGAATTACCGGCTGGATTATTGCAAAATTCAACATTCCCGCACTATCTCTTGTTAGTTCAGTTTTTTTGTTATATATTGTTACTTGACTTCGTACATTAGTCGATGCCTCCTCAAGTTTGTCCATTTTAAAGAATAATATTTTCTGGCTAATATGTAAACTATCGTAAAAAAGATTAATCATTGTTTGTAAGACCTAAAATAAAGTTAAATATATGTGCAAAATACAAAATATTAGTGATAATCCTTTCGCTCGATTCAGCGCAGAAGAAGAAGAAGATTTACGCAGTATATTCGTAAAGCCACGTTATTATGACGCATTAAAATCAAATGCAAGGCAGGGTAATAGTCGAATACTCGTTGGCCAAAGAGGACTAGGCAAGTCAGCTACTATTCATATGCTTTTTGAAGACTTAAAAGCAAATAGGACTCTTCCTTTACTTATCACACGCTACGAGGATATTCCTTTGAGTAACAACAAAGGATATTTTCTCTACAAAATAGTACAGTCGTTAACGAAGAGACTTACAGAGCATCTGTATAAGAATCAAAAAGATACCAAACTACTCTCTAAAGAGCAAAAAAAGCATCTTTCATATTTAGTTGAGATGTTCTACGATGAAGAAATAGCCGAAGACTATTTCAAGCAGGCACAGGTTATTAAAACAAAAAAGCGGAATAATTGGCTTCGTAGACTATTTAATAAGAATTTGAATTTGATAAACGGCATTGTTAACGGCACTATTAAAATCACATCTTCAGTGATTCGGCAAAGTATGGGGCTGCCGGAGAATGATGATGCAACAACAAATACTGCCATTTTCGAAGAGATTCCTATCAATAAAATTAATAGCCTTTCTATGAAAGAGGTCGTAGATAAAGGCAATGACAAGCTTTTATCTATCCTTAAACTTCTTGTGAACATAGCGCTGAGTCTGAATTATGAGTCTATTGTTGTTTTGTTTGATAAAATTGACGAATTCTCTGAAATAAATGCAGACGTAAATAAGGTCGCTGAATTTACCTTACAAATTTTAACAGATACAGACCTTTTATATACCAACAAACTGTCTATTGTATTCAGTCTATGGTCAGAAGTAAAACGTACTCTTAATAGCCGTGGAGTACGATTTGATAAATTCCAGGACATAGATATTTCTTGGCGTGATGATGAACTCGAGTATATAATAGATAAAAGACTTTTATACTATTCCATTAACAAAGAAGTACCTGTTACTCTCCAATCGCTCATACCATTCGAGAACGACAGAAAAACGATTCTGACCCTAGCAGGTGGGTCCCCAAGATCGATAATATCATTAATGAATAGATTATACGATGAAGAAATGGGGAATAGCGTCTCCAATGATGTTGTTATATCATTTTCTTCTACAACCATATCAAAGGGATTGATAGAGTTTTGTAAACGCTTTGACTACGAGTCGCTTCAACCCTCAAGAACATCAACATCAGATAAAAACAATTATTACAATTGGCTGAACAAAGTTTTGCTAATAAAAAAGCCTTATTTCACTATTTCTGAATTATGTAGCATATTCAATATTAAATTAACAACAGCTCGAACATATATTTCTCAGTTGGTAAAACTGGGCATTATTTCACCAGATGCATCAGAAAATGACGACACTATTTATCGAACTACAGATCCACGAATATGTTATCTGATGTCAAGAGGAATATATAGTTTGAGTTAGAGCCAGTTTAATAATAAACGCCCTAGCGCATCAAGGATAAAAAACTATATGCAAAATTGATTATTAGTGAGCTCAATGAATTAATACCAGAAGCCGAAATTATAACGATTGCTTCCACTTAATCTCCAGCAATGAAATGATTGAACGATAAAAGTTGGTATGGGAACTAAATATATAGTTTTTATCAGCAATCATAGTGAAAGATCTAGCTCCTTGGATTTTATTTTGCCACATACATATCCACAAGGAGTTCCTACATGCCAACATAATAAGTGATGGTAACTTTTCACATCAAATAATAAATACGCAGTAGACCTGTACTTGTAGCTATTGGAATATTTGTCACATCATTAAACCAACTAAGAAGTTGCTTACAGGATTTATAATGAACGATGCGATAGAAGAAAGGATCGTTGTTTCTCCACCTCGATTGCTTCTTTCACACATTAACGAGAGCAATGATTTGCTGCCGTTTGTTTCATCTTGCACTTTTTCAAGCGAATAAATTGGACTCAGCATATTTTTCCAACTAATTTTCCCCATTACAAGACATTTTACCAAGCGAATCACAGTATAAATCTGTCAGCCTAAAAATAGACTTGTATTAAAAGTAACTTTACTTCACCCCAGTATATATCATAACGTTCATAAAGTAAAGTCAAAATACGAAAGAAATGAGATGGTTGCGCTTAATTATTCCGCATAAAGTGTCATTTATGAACTTTTATTCTTATATTTACCACAACAAGTATCAGATTTGAGATGTTGGACAATATATACATACTAACAGATACCGAGCTTTGCAACAGGATTGCAGCCAAAATAAAAACGGTACGCCTGAAGCAGAACATGTCGCAGGCCGAACTGGCGAACAAGAGCGGTGTTTCCATCTCCACCATAAAACGCATGGAGGACGGGGAGGTAAAGAACTTCGAGTCGCTGATCCGCGTCCTGCGCACTCTGGGCAAGCTCGACGTCTTCGTCCCGCTTGTCGAGGAGGAGCAGTTGAGCCCGAATGAATACTACGAGTTGGCCAGCAAAGCAAACAAGCCCAAGCGCAAGCGCAAGCGGGCATCCAAAGGTTACACAAAAGAGAATAAGGAGGATTCGGAATGGTAGACGCAGCTCGTGTCAATCTATACGGCCAGCCCATAGGCTCGGTACGTTGGGACCAAAGATATGAAGTCGCACAGTTCGAGTACGATCCGGACTTTGTACGACAGGGCATAGAGCCTTCGCCGCTGATGATGCCCGTAAGGGAAGGACGTGTGTACAGTTTCGGGGAGCTCGACAAAACGACCTTCAAAGGCCTGCCCGGGATGCTGGCGGACTCCCTGCCGGATACATACGGACGTGCCCTTTTTGAGAAATGGCTGGCCTTGACGGGCCGAACCAGCGGCAATGCGATTGAGACGCTTTGTTTTTTGGGCAAACGCTGCATGGGCGCCCTTGAATTCGAGCCGGCCATCGACGCAGTTGATACGGATATCCGGATAGAGGTCGATTCGCTGGTGGATGTAGCCAGAGAAGCCCTTGCCGACAAATCAAATTTCAACGTGAACATCGACTCCGACAAAAAGGCCGCCATTGCAGAGATTCTGCGCCTCGGCACTTCTGCCGGCGGACAACGTGCCAAGGCAATCATCGCATACAACAAAGCCACCGGAGAGATCCGTTCGGGACAGGTCGAGGCTCCCGACGGATTCGACTACTATATCATCAAGCTGGACGGCGTATCCGCCACGGCCGGATTCAGGGAGACGGAGAACTTCGGCCGACTGGAATACTCCTTCTCACGTCTTGTGAAGGAATGCGGCATCGACATGGCGGAATGCTCGCTGATCGAAGAGAACGGGAGGGCCCATTTCCTGACAAAGCGGTTCGACCGGATAAACGGTGCAAAGGTGCACATGCAAACGCTCTGCGGTATCGCGCACTTCGATTACCGGCTCCTCAGGGCCTACTCCTATGAACAGGCGTTCGCCGTAATGCGCGGTCTGCGGCTCACCTACAAGGAGGCGCAGGAGATGTTCCGCAGAATGGTGTTCAATGTTGTGGTGCGCAACCAGGACGACCACACGAAGAACATCTCGTTCCTGATGGACAGAGGCGGAAAATGGCGTCTGTCGCCGGCCTACGACATGGGCTATGCCTACAATCCCGACGGCCAGTGGACCTCGGCCCACCAAATGTCGATAAACGGCAAATTCAGCGGTATCACCAAAGACGACCTGCTCGAATGCGCAGCCAAGAACAACATCAAGAATGCCGCACGGATTATCGATGAGGTTTGCCAGGCAGCATCCATGTGGCCTGGAATTGCTCTGGAGTGTGAGGTGCCGCAAAAGATGATTGAGGAGATCCGACCGAATATGGTTTTCTTTTGATAGTATGATTCGACGGGATACTATACTGTAACTTTACTTTATCCCCGTATTCATATATACGTTCATTAAAGTAAAGTCAAAAT
>ERZ779658.1566-NODE-1566-length-16281-cov-2.329163_pt1 | contig 16281 bp, 14 predicted proteins | sample MGYA00511485_ERZ779658 | MGnify/ENA primary metagenome ERZ779658 (study PRJEB29588, sample SAMEA2162182) | human gut metagenome | biome: human gut; feature: human-associated habitat; material: faeces | place: Denmark | collected 2008/2010 ... | reverse complement strand
TTGTAAAACAACGGTGGTGGTTGGTTACCGAAATGCCGATACTTTTTTGCAGGAAGAATTGGAAGAGGCGGCAGAGCGTGTTGTAATTGCTTCAGATGATGGCAGTATCGGAATAAAAGGAACCGTTTTGGATGCCATGGAAGCAGAAGGTGTGACCGGAGACTGTATTTTTTCCTGTGGACCAACGCCGATGCTTCGCGGTGTGAAACAATGGGCTTTTGAAAAACAGATTCCGGCGTGGATTTCAATGGAAGAAAAGATGGCATGCGGTATTGGTGCCTGTCTTGCCTGTGTGTGTGAGTCAAAGGAAATCGACTCGCATTCAAAAGTGAAAAATAAACGTATTTGTAAAGATGGTCCGGTCTTTTTATCGACAGACATTGAGTTATAAGGAGGAGGAAAATGAGCAAACAGTTAGAAGTAAATTTCGCGGGAATCACGTTTCCAAATCCAATAACGACGGCGTCCGGTACGTTCGGCTCCGGACTCGAATACAGTGAATTTGTGGATTTGAAGAAACTTGGTGCCGTGACGACAAAGGGTGTTGCCAATGTACCGTGGCCCGGAAATCCGACACCGCGTATTGTGGAAACCCACGGCGGTATGCTCAATGCCATTGGGCTTCAGAATCCGGGAATTGATACTTTAATTGCACGTGATTTGCCATATCTGCATGAACATGGTGCACATATTATTGTGAATGTGTGCGGGCGTTCCAAAGAGGATTATGTGGAAGTAGTTGAACGTCTTGCGGATGAAGACGTGGATATGTTAGAGATTAACATTTCCTGTCCGAATGTAAAGGCAGGCGGGATTGCTTTTGGACAGAAACCGGAGATGGCAGAAGAGATTACGAAAGCTGTGAAAGCAGTGGCAAAGCAGCCGATTGTTATGAAACTTAGTCCAAATGTTACAGACATTACGGAGATGGCAAAAGCGGTGGAAGCCGGAGGCGCAGATGGTGTTTCGCTGATTAATACGTTGACCGGTATGAAGATTGATGTAGCAAGAAAAACATTTGCCCTTGCCAATCAGACCGGCGGTATGTCCGGTCCATGCGTGAAACCGGTTGCAGTGCGGATGGTATATCAGGTAGCAAATGCTGTTTCCATTCCAATCTTAGGAATGGGCGGCGTGCAGAATACCGAGGATGCTTTAGAATTTTTGATGGCAGGTGCTACCATGGTGGCAGTCGGTACGGCAAACTTTTTTAATCCGTATGCAACATCCCAGATTATTGACGGATTAGAGGAGTATGTAAAGAAGGAAAATCTTTCGAATATCCGTGATATTATCGGATGTGTAAAATAGTAAGAAATTAAGTTAAGATACAAAAGGAAGTGTTTCGAAACGCTTTGTTACACTTTAGAATGGAGGTCAATATGAAATCGTATATGCAGATGAGCAGGGAGGAACTCCTGTCATTGAAAGCTAGTCTGGAAGAAGAGTTTAAAACGGAAGAGGCGAAAGGGTTGTCTTTAAACATGGCACGTGGTAAGCCGGGAGCTTCTCAACTTGCATTATCTATGCCGATGTTAGATGTGATTAACAGCAAATCTGACATGAAAACTTTATTAGGAAATGATACCAGAAACTATGGTGACTGGGATGGAATCGGAGAGTGCCGCCAGTTGTTAGCTGATATGATGGAAGTAAAAAAGGACAATGTAATTGTATGTGGAAATTCCAGCTTGAATATTATGTATGATACGGTTGCCCGTTCCATGATTCGTGGTGTGAATGGTTCAACTCCGTGGTGCAAACTGGACAAAGTTAAATTTTTGTGTCCGGTTCCGGGATATGACAGACATTTCAAAATTACGGAGTTATTTGATATCGAGATGATTAACATCCCGATGGATGAAAATGGTCCGGATATGGATTTAGTTGAAAAATATGTGAATAACGATGAGGCAGTAAAAGGTATCTGGTGTGTGCCGAAGTACTCTAATCCGACTGGTATCACATACTCGGATGAGGTAGTAAAACGTTTTGCAAATCTTCATCCGAAAGCAGAAGATTTCCGTATATTCTGGGATAATGCGTATTGTATTCATCACATTTACGATGAAATTCATGACAAAATTCCAAACATTTTGGAAGAGTGCGAAAAAGCAGGAAATCCGGATATGGTTTATATGTTTGGTTCAACTTCAAAGGTAAGTTTTCCTGGCTCCGGTGTTTCCGCAATTGCGACATCGCTTGCCAATGTGGAATTTATCCGTCAGCACATGACTGTGCAGATTATCGGACACGATAAGATTAATCAGCTTCGTCATGTAAGATTCTTTAAGGATATTGATGGTCTGAAAAATCATATGCAGAAACATGCGGAGCTCCTGCGTCCGAAGTTTGAGGCCGTTTTGCAGATTTTAGAGGAAGAACTTAAGGGACTCGAAATTGGCTCCTGGGTGAAACCGCGTGGTGGTTATTTCATTTCCTTTAATGCTATGCCTGGCTGTGCAAAAGCGATTGTCGATAAATGTAAGCAGCTTGGTGTAGTTCTTACGGGAGCAGGTGCTACTTATCCATATGGAAAAGATCCGGAAGATTCCAATATCCGAATCGCTCCTTCTTTCCCAACACCGGAAGAAATGGCAGAAGCAACAAAAATTTTTGCTCTTTGTGTCAAATTAGCATCCGTTGAAAAACTGTTAAACGACTAGGAGGATTGAAAATGGAACGATATAAAGAAGAGTTTATTGAGTTTATGGTAGAGAGTGATGTTTTGAAATTTGGCGAATTTACGCTGAAAAGTGGAAGAAAATCACCATTTTTCATGAACGCAGGTGCTTATGTAACCGGCTCTCAGTTAAAACGTTTGGGCGAATATTATGCAAAAGCGATTCACGACCAGTATGGAGATGATTTTGACGTTTTATTCGGACCTGCATACAAAGGAATACCGCTTAGCGTAGCAACCACAATTGCTTTTTATGAATTGTATGGAAAAGAAATCCGTTACTGTTCAAACCGCAAAGAAATCAAGGATCATGGTGATACCGGAATTTTGCTTGGAAGCAAAATCAAGGATAAAGAGCGTGTGGTAATTATTGAGGATGTTACGACTTCAGGAAAATCCATCGAAGAAACTTTCCCGATTATTCAGGCACAGGGAGATGTGGAGATTGTCGGACTTATGGTTTCCCTAAATCGTATGGAGCAGGGAAAAACAAAAGAAAAGAGTGCGTTGGATGAAATTCGTGAAGTATATGGATTCAAAACGGCTGCTATCGTTTCAATGGAAGAGGTAGTTGAGCGTTTGTATAATAAAGAATGCCTTGGGAAAATTGTGATTGATGACAAAATGAAGGCATCCATCGATTCGTACTATGAGAAGTACGGTGTTCAAAAGTAAATGATTGGAAAACTTGTCGCATGACGCCGGGGATTTTGTGTTCCCGGCGTTTTTCGCTGAAAAAACGTGTATTTGAACAAATTTTCGGTTTCTTTTTTGGTACTAATTGATAATTTACAAGGAGAAAATAAGGTGCTAAGATAGGAAACACTCCACCTCCAATAACAAAAAGGAGGTACCAAAATGAAAATTGCTTTTTGGAGCAATGTCAGAGGACATTCCGGTGTTACAAGTAATTTGGCTTGTATCAGCGTATTATCAGCATTAAGTTGTCCAAATGAGCGGACAATTGTCTTTGAAAATCACAAAAATATTGTGAATCTGGGGAGTACTTATTATCATCCGCAGTCTGCCGGATGTGTAAGAGAGCCCATGTATTACCAGACCGCAAGCGGTCTGGAGAAGGTTCTTCAATTAGTGGAAAAAGGAGAAGAACTTTCCGAAGAAAATTTATATGGTTTGACTAAGGATTACTTGGGAAAACGTCTTTTTTATCTTCCTTCAGAACCGGTAAAGAGTTCTGATTATCTGGAGTATTATTTAGAACGGGAAGCAGTTCGGACGATGGAATGTTTAGAACGGCTTAGCGATATGGTTATGGTCGATACGTCGGCCGCACCGTTAGCGAGCTCGCGTAAAATTTTACAACAGGTTGATTTGGTTGTTGTGAATTTGAATCAGAATCTTCCGTTGCTTTCTCATTTTTTTCGAAATTATTCATCCATACAGGAAAAGGCATTTTATCTGATTGGAAATTATGATGGAAAGTCGGAGCTTACAAAGTCGGCGATTATGAAACGGTTTCATATACCCGGCGCAAAGATTGGCACGATTCCGCATGATACCGGTTTTTCCGATGCGATGTCAAGGGGGCAGCTGATTCCTTTTTTGCTGAAAAATTATATGCAAGAAAATTCTCTTTCCCATAAGATGTTTATGCAGTCAGTGAAAGAGACAGTGTCTTTGCTGCAGAAACAGATTCGAAAGCATGGATGAAAGGAGAGGTGGAGCATGAAGAAAATGAGAAAAAGAATTGCACTTTTTTTCGCTCTTTCGCTCTGTGTGAGTGTACGGCCGGTTTTAGCAAAAAGGATGGTATCTGATTTTTCGGAGTTTAAGCAGTTGTGTGAATCAGATACGAAGGAAACCATCGAGCTGACTTCGGATATAATCGTGGATGAACCTGTAGTGATACGAGGAGAGAAAATAATTCATGGCAGAGGACATCGTGTGATTCGGAGCGCTTTGCCTGGGAAAGTTTATGGTGGATGTCTGTTTTTAGTGCAGGGGAAAAAATGTGAATGGAGCCGAGTGACGGTTTCCGGCAGTGTGGGGGGAGATACAAAATCTAAGATATTTGGAAGGTTAATCGAAGTCAGACAGGGAACATTGGTGATTGGAAAAGGATGCTTTCTGCGGGATAATGTGAATGAAACGCTTGCGGTCAACGGAGGTGGAGCGGTTGAGATTGGCAGTGGAGGTATTTGCATTATGAAAGCAGGGAGCGTGCATAACAACAGAAATGTTTCCGGTGGAGCGGCCTTTTATGTAAAAAAGGGCGGCCGATTAATGATACAGGGAGGTGTAATTACCGGTAACAAAACGATAGGAATCGGTGCTGTGGAAGGGTTTGATGGAAGAGGTGGAGCGATTTACTCGGAAGGCAGTGTCTGGTTCAAAGGTGGAGTTATATCAGGAAATATGGCAAAAGGTTATCGAAAAGGTGATATTTGTTACGGAGGTGTCGGTGGAGCTGTTTATGTGGCAAAAGGCGGTTCGTTATTTGTTCAGGGCGGCAGATTGACAAACAATCCGGATGAAAGGAAGGAGCAGATTTATGCTGATGGCAAGGTTACCGGCTGGAAAAACAAGAAATCAAAGAAAAAGGAGTCACAACAAAATCAGTCGAAGACAACTAAGCCGAAGCCAAAAAAGTCAAATGGAAACCGGCAAAAACATAACCTTATGCCAGCTAAAACGGCAAAACCAAAGCCGGAAAAGACAGATACCATAAAAAAGGAAAAACAACAAAAGGCAGATTCGACAGAGCATAAAAAAACAATAATGCCGGTTATGGATAAAAGTGAAGAAGTACATGGGCGGGTTTTGTATGTCGAGCCGGATAATACAGATTTTGTCGAAGAAAAGTGGCATTTTTCAGTAGATGCACTGAAGGTGGCACGACAGTTTATACACCGTCAGGAAAAGCCTTTTAGCAGAGAGGTAAATGATAGCTTTTTAAGGCAGTTTGCAAAGGCGAAAAAAGGAGTGGTAAAAAATGAATGAATTTCAAAAAGATTATTTACTGAAGCGTCAGGACTATGGTGTTTTATATCCTTACGTGATGGAAGAAACGGTCACAGACATTCATTGGAATGGCAGACAGTTATGGATTGATGACTTGGAAAAGGGGCGGTATATGGCACCGGAAGTTTTATCTGAGTCATTTGCAAATCGGTTTTCCATGCTATTATCGAATTTATCAAATAAGGCATTTAACAGGGATAATCCGGTTATGGAAGTGGAAACGGAAGAACTTCGTGTCTGTCTGGTGCATCCAAGTGTTGCGTATTCCGGGCTTTCGATTTCACTGAAAAAAACACCTGCCGTGCGCCGGCTGAAAAAAGAGGATATGACAGGAAATGGCTACTGTGATGCAAAAGTGATTGAATTTCTGATTCAATGTATGGCAGCGCATTGCAGTATTGCAATATGCGGATGTTCCGGTTCCGGAAAAACGGAATTATTGAAATATCTGACGCAGTATATTCCTGCTGCAGAGCGAACTGTTACGATAGAGGATGTGTTAGAGATTCATTATCAGAAAATGAATCCTAATAAAGATTGTGTGGAGATGAGAGTGGCGGAAAACTTTTCTTATACGCAGGCAATCCAAATATGTATGAAACAATTGCCAAACTGGCTGATTTTGTCCGAAATCAAGTCCGAGGAGGTGAAATGTTTCTTAGAGTCCATTCGTACCGGAGCTTGTGGTATGACTACGATGCTTGCAGAGGATGTAAGGAGTATTCCGGAGAGAATCCTAGCTATGGCAGGAGAAAAAGAAGATAGCAGATGGATTGAAAATGACACGTATCGTTACTTGGATATTGGTATTTTAGTGAAAAGTAAACGGGATGAGACGGGACTTTTGCACCGCTTTATTGACCAGATTGGTGTGTTTGAACGGGAACCGGTAAGGGGAGGAGAAACTGCGAACCGGACGATTATGCTCGTGGAAGATGGAAAAGTTGTTAATTATCGTCTTCCCAAAAGTTTGTCGAGAAAATTTCAAATTGGGGAAATTGTTCCCGGAAATGATTGGAGGCTTTCATGAAAGTGTGCGATGAATCTCTTTATCATGAGATTGCTGTGATTTATCGTTTTCTCCATTTGTATGAGCGAATGGAAACGATGGAAGGGGAAGCACTCGAGTTTATAACACGTGATTTTGATGCGTGGAAAAGGAGAAGAGAACAAAGAAGGCAGTCTGAGAAAAAGATAAAAAAAGAGTATTTGTTATCGGTGATACTGGCATTTATCCTCTGTTTGGTTTCTTTTCTTATGCTGTATTTTTGCTCTCTTATGCTGATGGGAAAAGAAACGAATATACTTGGTTCTACTGCTGTTTTTTGTGGTATGGTTTTGTTGACTGTTACTTGTTTTTTATTATGGTTTTGGAAGAAAAAGAGGAAAAAGGACAGTACCATCTTAGCGCAGGAGATGAGACAGATGGCTTCTTACTGGATTATGACAGCTGCCTGTTCTTTGCAGACAAAAGGTGTTTATCAAATGATTTTGCTGTCGATTGAGGAAATGGATGGCTGGTTTCGTGAAGAATTGGAAACTTTATTGGAAAATATTCGGCAGGATCCGGCCTCTTATAAGCCATATGATTCTTTTTGTGAGGAACTTGATGACATGGAGTTTCGCATCGCAATGAGAGTATTGGGAAGGGCAAATGTCGATGGCTGTGAGCAGGCAAAGCAGGAGATATTTTTCCTTATGGAACAGTTGTATAGTAAGTACGATGAGAAAGAGGAGAGCAGCAGTAAAAAGCATGTGATGCATCTGCGTGCATTTCGTCGGATTCCACTTTTTATTGCCGGTGTAAAAATCATGTGGGACAGCGTTTTAGTATTTTCTCTTCTTGTTCAGCAGATGACGATTTGGAATGGAGGGTGAGATGAGCCGATTAGTGGATGAATTTATACTTATGTTATTGTTCACAGCACTTTCTTTTCTTTTGGTGTTCTATCTCTCTCAGAATGTGAGATATGGAAGTGCCAGAACATATTACCGGGAGGCTGTATATCAATTGCAGAAAAGTGATTATTCGGAAGAGACAAAAAAACAATGTTATAAGGAGGCAAAAGACAGAGGCTATCAGGTACAGATAGAAAGCAAAACGACAGGGTATGTTCGTGTTATTCTGCAGTATGATGTCATTTTTCCTTTTGGATTACGAAAAAAATATGTGATTGATGGGTATGAATATGCAGGATAGGAGGTGATTTGTGTGAAGACAATTGTGATATCGATGATTGGAATTGGTTCAATTTTATTTGTTGTTATGATTCAACATACGGCGTCAAAACGAATGTGGTCTTATGAAAGAGCGGAAACTTGTTTATCATCTGCTATGGAGCAGACAATGTCGGAGGTGATGGAAGAAAACCATTATGGAATTGAAAATCGCAATGAGATGTTAGCGGCCCTTTTACAGTCCCTGATTGCAAAATGGAACCATGAAATTGATTTGACAGTTCTGGTTCATAAAATGGATTATGATAAAAGACAGATGGATGTGGAGGTCTGTGGCAGAATGAATATGGATGAGGGAAAAGAAGAAACGGTGAGTGTGAGAAGAAAAATTGTTTTTGAAAAAGATTAAATGATGGCAAGAAGCCGAAAGAAACTATTCGGCTTCTTCCGGCTCCTCTGTTATTTTTGGTTTGAGTTCAAGTTTTACTGTATCAATTCGATTTCCATCAACTTTAAGTACTGTGTACCTGGCAAATTCATCTTCGGCTGTTTCTCCTTCAGTTGGAAAATGCTCCAACAGGTTAATGACATGTCCCGCAATCGAGTCATAATCATCGGATTTGAGTGGTACGCCGAGTGCTTCGGCAATGTCATCTAATGGCGTAGAACCAAGCACTTTGTAGACGGAATCAGAAAGTACCTGAATGTCATCTTCTTCGTCTGTGTCGTACTCATCACGTAGTTCGCCAACGATTTCCTCAATGAGGTCTTCCATCGTAATCAAACCGGCGAGAGCACCATATTCGTCCAGAACAATGGTCATCGGAATGGAGTCCTTCCGCATTTCCATAAAAAGTTCGGAGACATTTTTGTATTCATAGGTGACATGAGCTTCCCTCATCAAAGATTTGATGTTCAGGTTCTCTTTGTCGCCCTGATAAAAAACAAAATCTTTTAAGTTGATAATACCAATGATGTGATCAATGGTTTCTTCATATACCGGAAGTCTTGCGTATTTGTTTTCCGTAAATTCCGTCAGCAGTTCGTCATAGGAAATGTTTGCTTCCACCATGGCAATATCCATACGTGGAATCATAACATCTTTGGCAAGTGTATCACCAAAGTCTACGATATTGGTAATCATCTTACGCTCCTCGCTTTCGATGACACCTTCTTCGTGGCTGACATCAACAAAGGTACGCAGTTCATCTTCCGTAATACTGCTTGATTTTTTGGAAGTGTCCACACGCAATAAAAACATTAAAAATTTCGCAAACTGATTGACGATAAAAATAACCGGCGTCAATATGTGAGTGATGGCAGAAATCGAACTCGCATAGAAGAGTGCTAATTTTTCTGCATTTTTGGTCGCAAGATTTTTTGGCGTGATTTCTCCAAAAATCAAAATCAATACAGTCAGAATACCAGTTGCAATACCGGCAAAAAGACTGGTGCTGTTTTCCATACCAATCCGTTTGCATATTGAAAATGCATAGGATGTTGATATCGAAGAAGCAGAAAGATTTACAATGTTGTTACAAATCAGTACAGCACTCAGCATTTTGGAAGGTTCTTCGATTAACTTCAAAACGCGTTTTGCTGCTTTGTTATTTTCCTCTGCCAAAGAGCGCATACGGATTTTATTTACCGTTGTTAATGCCGTCTCTGCAGAAGAGAAATATGCGGATAATATGAGTAAAATTATAATTATAAGTATATTTACCGCGTCACTGGGCCCCAAGTCCTCATCTCCTTTTGTATCCAGGGTCGTTATGGATTATTTTCCAACCATTGTATCTGATTGGGTGAATATTGTCAAGTTTTGTCTTTTGCCAAATCAGCTTAAAGCCTGACGTTTTCTGGCCATTTCATCACTGTCGAGATATTCGTCATATGTGGTTACCTTGTCAATCATACCATTTGGCGTAAATTCAATGATACGGTTGGCGATGGTCTGGATAAACTGATGATCCTGGGAAGTGAATAAAACAACACCGGGGAATTTAATCAGACCATTGTTTACGGAAGTGATGGATTCCATATCTAAGTGGTTTGTTGGTTCATCCATTAAAAGGACGTTAGAACCAAGCATCATCATTTTGGAAAGCATAACACGAACTTTCTCACCACCGGAAAGTACATTGACTTTCTTTAATCCATCGTCGCCCTTAAAGAGCATACGTCCTAAAAAGCCGCGGACATAAGTAGCATCTTTTTCCGGAGAAAATGGCATCAGCCAGTCTACGATGGTATCGTTACTGTCAAAGTATGCTGTGTTATCTTTCGGGAAATATGAGTTGGAAGTCGTAATTCCCCATTTATAATCGCCTTCGTCCGGTTCCATTTCACCGGCAAGAATCTGGAATAAGGTTGTTGCCGCAATACCGTAAGAACCAACAAAAGCAATTTTATCATCGTGGCCAACGGTAAAGGAAACATTGTCAAGCACTTTTTCGCCATCAATCGTTTTTGAAAGATTGGTAACGGTAAGAACTTCATTCCCGATTTCGCGGTCCGGTTTAAAGTCAACATAAGGATATTTACGGCTGGATGGACGCAGAGTGTCTAACTCGATTTTTTCCAGCGCACGTTTTCTGGAAGTAGCCTGTTTGGATTTGGAAGCGTTTGCACTGAATCGCTGGATAAATTCCTGCAATTCCTTGATTTTTTCTTCCTTCTTTTTATTGGCTTCTTTCATCTGTTTAATCATTAACTGGCTGGATTCATACCAGAAATCGTAGTTACCTGCATAAATCTGCATTTTGCCGTAATCTAAGTCAACGGTATGAGTACATACTTTGTTGAGGAAATAACGGTCATGGGATACTACAATAATTGTATTCTCAAAATCAATGAGAAATTCTTCTAACCAGCGGATGGAGTCCAAATCCAAATGGTTTGTCGGCTCATCGAGAAGAAGAATATCCGGGTTGCCAAATAAGGCGCGTGCTAACAAGACTTTAACCTTGTCTGTGTCCGGCAGTTCGCTCATCTGCTTATAGTGAACTTCCGTTGCGATACCAAGTCCGTTTAACAAGGTGGCAGCGTCAGCTTCTGCTTCCCATCCGTTCATGGTGGCAAACTCAGCCTCGAGTTCGCTTGCACGCATACCATCTTCTTCGGAAAAGTCCTCCTTTGCATAAATGGCATCTTTTTCCTTCATGATGTCATACAATTTTTGATTTCCTGCGATTACAGTGTCCAAAACAATTTGGTCGTCATATTTAAAATGGTCCTGCTCCAATACGGAAAGACGCTCGCCGGGTCCTAAACTGATTTCACCGGTTGTTGGCTCTAATTCGCCGGAAAGAATTTTCAAAAAAGTAGACTTTCCTGCACCATTGGCACCGATGATACCGTAGCAGTTTCCTTCGGTGAATTTAATATTCACTTCCTCGAAAAGCGCTTTTTTTCCGAAACGTAATGAGATGTTACTTGCTTGAATCATAATTTCCTCCATGTTTGTTTCATACTAAAGTTTTTGCCATAAGGCATAACATATCTATTCTATTTTACTAGAAATTCTCTAAATTGCAAGGATTTCTTTACAGCAGCGGAGGAATATGGTACATTTTATCATGCAGAAAAAAGCTGCCTGGCGTGCAGCTGATTTAGAAAGGGAGATATTATGCCAACAAAAAAACAAAAACAGGCTGTAATTCGACAGCTTTTAATTCCGATATTTTTGATTATTGCGGCACTTTTGTACCAACCGGTAAAAGGGCTTTTTGTCTCAAAGGAAAAGCCTGTTGAGACAAAAGCGGATGGTGTATGCGCCCTTTTCTTCGTGGTTTGATCCCTTTGGGGAGGTGCTGATGATCGATGTGGGACAGGGGGATGCTACGCTTATTGAAAAAGGAAACTTTAGTATGTTAATTGATGCCGGGAAAAATGAAAAAGGGCAGATGGTTGTTTCTTATCTGAAGAAAAAGGGTATCAAAAAGTTAAATATATTAGTGGGAACTCATCCGGACAGTGACCATGTCGGAGGTCTTGATGATGTCATTAACAATGTTCAGGTAGACACGGTGTACCTGCCTGAGGCAAAAAAACAGACGAAAACGTACCGGGATGTGGGAAGTGCCTTAAAGAGTGTGAATAAGACGGCACAGATGCCGGAAATCGGAAAGGAATATCGGTTTGAAAAAAATGTGGTAATCCGCTTTTTGGGTCCACTCAAAAATTACAAGGAAGCAAATAATAATTCTTTGGTGGTGCAGCTTGCCTATGGAAAAAATCGTTTCTTATTTATGGGTGATGCGGAAGAAAAAGCAGAAGAGGATATGCTAAAAGAGAATTATGATCTTGAATGTGATGTGTTAAAAGTCGGACACCATGGAAGTTATACGGCGACAGGGGATGCTTTCCTTACAAAAGCGGATCCGGCATATGCTGTTATTAGTGCAGGAAAGGATAATTCTTATGGACATCCTCATGCGGCTACTCTTGCTAAACTTGAGGATGATGATATACAGATATACCGTACGGATACGATGGGAACGATTGAGGCGGTTTCAGATGGGAATCAGATTCATATGGAAACGGAGAAGGGGAAAACAAACGAATAGTTGATAGTTGCATTTTCAAGGGAATCCCATTATAATAAGTAAGATACCACATAAGAAGGAGGAGCCATATGGAGGAAGAAAAGACAGTCGGATTGGTTGAAACGTTTGATACCGGTGAATTGTCAACGGAATTGATTCCGCCGAATTTTACGGATCCGGATGATTTGTTTGAAATCTTGAAAAAAACGGTCAGCAGTTACCATCCTTCCAATGATTTGGATATGATTAACAAAGCTTATGAACTGGCGAAGGATGCCCATAAAGACCAGAAGAGAAAATCCGGCGAACCATACTTGATTCACCCGGTATGTGTGGCGATAATTCTTGCACAGCTTGAGATGGATAAAGAGACCATCGTGGGGGGGCTGCTTCACGATGTTGTTGAAGATACGAAATATACGACAGAAGATTTGACAGAGATGTTCAGCGCAGAAATTGCGGCATTAGTGGATGGCGTTACAAAACTGACACAGTTGAATTATTCTTCTGATAAATTAGAGTTACAGGCGGAAAATCTGCGTAAGATGTTTCTTGCGATGGCGAAGGATATCCGTGTAATTATTATTAAACTGGCTGACCGCCTTCATAATATGCGGACAATGCAGTTTATGAAGCCGGAGAAACAGAAAGAAAAATCAAAAGAGACGATGGAAATTTATGCACCGATTGCGGACCGGCTTGGTATATCCAAAGTAAAGGTTGAATTGGACGATTTGTCTTTGCAGTATTTGGAGCCGGAAGCCTATCGGAATTTGAGCGAACAGTTTAATGCCATTAAGGAATCCAAGGAAAATTTCGTAAAGGAAATTATGGAAGAAGTGGATAAGCGGCTGATTGAAAATAATATTAAGGCAACCATTGATGGCCGCGTAAAACATTTGTTTAGTATTTACCGCAAGATGGCAAAACAGCATAAAACATTAGACCAGATTTACGATTTATTTGCGATTCGTATTATTGTGGACAATGATCAGGAGTGCTACACGGCACTTGGTATTATTCATGAGATGTACAAACCGATTCCGGGACGTTTTAAGGACTACATTGCAATGCCGAAACCGAATCATTACCAGTCTCTGCATACGACACTGATTGGTCCGACCGGTCAGCCGTTTGAAATTCAGATTCGTACGTATGAAATGCATCGAACGGCAGAATATGGTATTGCGGCTCACTGGCGTTACAAAGAGAGCGGTGGAAGCAACAGTTCCAAAAACCAGAGAGAAGAAGAGAAGATGGCGTGGCTGCGTAGAATTTTGGAATGGCAGCATGACATGGATGATAATAAGGAATTTTTGAGTTCCATTAAAAGTGATTTGGATTTGTATTCCGACCGAATTTACTGCTTTACACCAAATGGAGATGTAAAAAATCTTCCTGCCGGTTCCACACCGATTGATTTTGCCTATGCTGTCCACACAGCAGTAGGAAATAAAATGGTGGGTGCCAGAGTAAATGGCAGTATCGTGAAACTGGATTATGAGATTCAAAATGGTGACCGCATTGACATTATTACCAGTCAAAACAGCCGTGGTCCAAGCCGTGACTGGTTAAATCTTGTCAAGAGCAGTCAGGCAAAGAATAAAATTAACCAGTGGTTTCGCAACGAATTTAAGGAAGATAATATTATTAAAGGAAAAGAACTTTTGCATACTTACTGCAAAAATAAAGGCATTGACCTTTCGGTTCTTTTGCGAAATGAATATACAGCAGCCTGCATCCGCAAATATGGATTCCGTGACTGGGAGTCTGTGTGTGCCGCAATTGGGCACGGTGGATTAAAGGAAGGTCAGGTTGTTAATAAGTTACAAGATGAGTATAACAAGAAAAACAAACGCATTGTTTCGGATGCCCAGGTACATGAAGTAATTGAAAATGCCAAAGAGGCAAAACAGGTTGCGGAACACACATCCAAAGAACACTTAAAGAGCAAAAGCGGAATTATCGTGGAAGGTTTGGATGATTTGGCAGTTCGTTTTTCGAAATGCTGCAGCCCGGTTCCGGGAGATGAAATTGTTGGATTTGTTACAAGAGGCCGCGGTGTGTCAATTCACCGTACCGATTGTGTGAATATGATTCATCTTCCGGTATCGGAGAAAAACCGCCTGATTGAAGCTGAATGGAGTCCGGAGGCAAAAGACAGCGGTGAAGTTTATCCGGTTGAAATTGTCATTTACTGTTATAACAGAAGTGGTGTATTGTTTGACATTTCCCGTATTTTTACGGAAAATAACATTGATGTGAAATCCATGAATGTCCGCACAACCAAGCAGGAGCGCGCAACGATTACCGTTGGATTTGAAACGCATGGTGTGGAACAGTTAGACCGGTTAATCAGTAAATTAAAATCCGTAGAAAGTGTAAACGACATTGAGCGAAGCACAAACGGTTAAAAAGGGAGAAATATTATGGAAATCATTATGCTGACAGTAGGTCAGGTATGTACCAATTGTTATATCCTCCATCAGGAAGGTACCAATTCTTGTATTGTGATTGACCCTGGTGACGAAGCAAAAAAAATAGCAGACCAGATCCGCAAAAACGGCTGGGACTGTGAGGGAATTTTATTAACACACGGACACTTTGACCACATTACCGGCGTGAGTGACCTTGTCTCTTATGTTGGTGGAAAAGTGTATGCTTACAGGGAAGAACTTGATGTTTTGAAAGACCCGCATCTGAATGCCAGTGCGATGGCAGGCTATGAGGTGGCAATCGAGCCGGAGATGTTACTGCGTGACGGTGAGAAACTTGAGATTGCCGGATTTGTATTCCGTGTCATTTATACACCGGGGCATACGAAAGGCGGATGCTGTTATTATGAAGAAAAGGAGAAGGCTTTATTTAGTGGAGATACCATTTTTATGGAATCGATTGGCAGAACGGATTTGCCGACCGGAAATACGGCACAGTTGTTAGATTCCGTGCGGAATAAAGTGCTTGTGCTCCCGGATGACGTAAAAATTTATCCGGGACATGGACCGGAAACAACGGTTGCCTATGAGGCGGCAAACAATCCATATGCATAGGGGATTTATGTATGATTACTTTTGAAATGAAGAAAAATGACGAAAAGCCATTGGAATTTGCTTATGATATGAGGGCACTTTCCCAGAGCTTTTTTCCGGAACACCCTTGTGAAATTAAAGAGAGGGAAGACTGGAAAGAGCAAGAGGGATATCCCTTGTCGTGTTATTTTGGAGATGAGCTTTTCTTTCATTTGGATTTGCCGGCGGACTATGATAAAAACAGTGTAAAAGCTGCGGTGTACAGACAGTTTTCAGAGAAAGCAAATAAGACACTGCCATGGGGAATTCTTACCGGAATTCGCCCTGCGAAAATTCCACTTCGCATGCTTTTTGAAGGAAAAACCAAAGAAGAGGTCCGCGAGTGCTTAAAAGAAGAATATCTGGTGAGCAAAGCAAAGATTTCTCTTGTGATGGATATTGCGGAAAAAGAATATGAGATGGTAAAAGATTTGGATGAAAAAAACGGATACAGTGTCTACATTGGAATTCCGTTCTGTCCTTCCATCTGCCAGTACTGCTCTTTTTCTTCGTATGATTACAAGAGCTATGCCACAAAGGTGGACGCTTATTTAGAAGCGCTGGAAAAAGAGATGGCTGCTTTTAGTCTGCAGGCCGGAGAGAGGCCGCTGCATACCATTTATGTGGGGGGCGGAACGCCGACATCTCTGAATGAACAGCAGTTACAGAAACTGATGGATATGATACAAAAGTATCTGGATGTAAAAAAGGCACTTGAGTTTACAGTGGAAGCCGGGAGACCGGACAGTATTACAATGGAAAAACTTGAAATTTTAAAACGTGCCGGTGTAACGCGTATTTCCATTAATCCACAGACAATGAA
>ERZ779658.1552-NODE-1552-length-16368-cov-2.202415_pt1 | contig 16368 bp, 17 predicted proteins | sample MGYA00511485_ERZ779658 | MGnify/ENA primary metagenome ERZ779658 (study PRJEB29588, sample SAMEA2162182) | human gut metagenome | biome: human gut; feature: human-associated habitat; material: faeces | place: Denmark | collected 2008/2010 ... | reverse complement strand
ACTTCTCTTGTAATAATCCCATGAATTATAATTTATTATACTCATACTCAGATCATTCGCTGATGATCCAATTTCCTTTTATCTTAACAAGTGTTTAAAACAGGGGGCAAAGATAACAAAATTTGCTTTTATCTGTTCTTTTTAAAAGAAAAAAGTTGCTCTCATGAGATTAGAAACCTCTAATAGCTCAAAATTTAATATATTTGTATTACTTTTGTCGTCTACAATTGACAAAGATTAGCATGAACGAAAGAATGAAAAGAATAATATTCGTCGTCAATCCTATTTCGGGAACACAAAGTAAAGAATTGATTCTTAGCTTGCTGGATGAAAAAATAGATAAGGCGAGATACACTTGGGAAGTAGTGTATACAGAAAGGGCCGGTCATGCAGTAGAGATAGCCGCCAAAGCTGCGGAAGAGAAAGCAGACGTGGTGGTCGCTATCGGGGGGGACGGAACAATTAATGAAATAGCTCGTTCGCTGGTACATACGGATACCGCATTAGGAATTATTCCATGCGGATCGGGTAATGGACTGGCCCGGCATCTGCATATACCCATGGAACCTAAAAAGGCACTGGAAGTGCTGAACGAGGGGTGTCTGGATACAATAGACTATGGTAAGATCAACGGCACAGATTTCTTTTGTACGTGTGGAGTAGGGTTCGATGCATTTGTCAGTTTGAAGTTTGCCCATGCCGGTAAGCGCGGACCGTTGACCTATTTGGAAAAGACATTGCAGGAAAGTCTTAAGTATCAGCCCGAAACGTATGAACTGGAAACAGAAAACGGAGTCAGTAAGTATAAAGCTTTTCTGATTGCCTGCGGAAACGCATCACAATATGGAAATAATGCCTATATAGCCCCGCAGGCTACATTGACGGACGGTTTGCTGGATGTGACGATTCTGGAACCTTTCACCGTTCTGGATGTGCCTTCGCTCGCTTTTCAGTTATTCAATAAAACAATCGATCAAAACAGTCGGATCAAGACATTCCGTTGTAAGAAGTTGTGCATCCGCCGGGCTGCACCGGGAGTCGTGCATTTTGACGGTGATCCGATGCAGACGGAGGCAGAAGTGAATATCGAACTTATCAAAAGCGGACTGCGGGTAGTGGTTCCGAAGACAGAAGAAAAAGATGCAGCCAATGTTCTGCAGAGGGCACAGGAATATGTGAACGGAATAAAGCTGATTAACGAGGCAATCGTGGACAATATAACAGACAAAAACAAGAAAATATTGAAAAAGCTGACAAAGAAAGTCTGAAATAAATGCCGAATTCTGATTTATTGTGTACTTTTGCAAGCTACTTAACGAAAAATATCATAAATATTAGAAAATATGTTCAGAACGCACACATGTGGAGAACTGAGAATCTCCGATGTAAATAAACAAATCACGCTGTCTGGATGGGTACAGCGCAGCCGTAAAATGGGAGGTATGACTTTCATTGACCTTCGCGACCGTTACGGTATCACCCAATTGGTTTTTAATGAAGAAATTAATGCTGAACTTTGCGACCGTGCCAATAAACTGGGTCGTGAATTCGTCATTCAGATCACAGGAACAGTGAATGAACGTTTCAGCAAGAACGCAAACATTCCTACAGGAGACATTGAAATTATCGTTTCCGAACTGAACGTTCTGAATACTGCCATGACTCCTCCGTTTACGATTGAGGATAATACAGACGGCGGCGATGATATCCGCATGAAATACCGTTACCTGGATTTGCGTCGTAATGCCGTGCGTTCTAATCTGGAATTACGTCATAAGATGACGATCGAAGTTCGTAAGTATCTTGATAGTCTGGGCTTTATAGAAGTAGAAACCCCTGTATTGATCGGCTCTACTCCGGAAGGTGCACGTGACTTTGTGGTGCCTTCACGTATGAATCCCGGACAATTTTATGCACTTCCTCAATCTCCGCAGACTCTGAAGCAGTTGCTGATGGTGTCCGGTTTCGACCGCTATTTCCAGATTGCACCGTGTTTCCGTGATGAGGACGCAAGAGCAGACCGTTCTCCGGGAGAGTTCTATCAGCTCGATATGGAGATGGCATTTGCTTCCCAGGAGGATGTGTTCTCTGTTGTCGAGGAGGTACTGCCGCCGGTATTTGAAAAGTATGGTGTATACAAGACTGCTTCCAAGGCTCCGTTTGTGCGTATTCCATATCTGGAGTCCATGGACAAGTACGGCACCGACAAGCCGGATCTCCGCATTGATCTGGTATTGCAGGATGCGACGGACGTCATGGCAGACTGCGGATTCGGTCCGTTCGAGGGACAGACCATAAAAGCGGTTGTCGTGGACGGATTTACTGCGACCAGAAAAGTGATCGACGGAATCTGTGCCGAGGTGGAAGTGCAGACAGCCAACAAGGCATACTGGTTCAAACTGGACGAGAACGGCGAATTTGTGGGAGGTATTTCCAAGTTCTTGCAGGAGCGCAAGGAGACAGTCATTGCTGCCCTCGGATTAAAGCCGGGTGACTTTATCGGTCTGACCGCCGGCAAGAAGCTGGCAGCGCAGAAGACCGCAGGCGTACTCCGCAGACTGCTTGGCGCTGCGAGCGAGAAGCACATGAAAAAGGATTGCTACGAATTCTGCTGGATCGTAGATTTCCCGATGTATGAGATCGGCGAGGAGTCCGGAGAACTGGAGTTCTGTCACAACCCGTTTTCCATGCCGCAGGGCGGTATGAACGCACTCTGCAACGAGGAGCCGCTTTCCATCCTTGCTTACCAGTACGATCTGGTGTGCAACGGCGTAGAGCTTTCCTCCGGTGCGGTTCGTAACCATGACCCGGAGATCATGATCAAGGCATTTGAACTGGTTGGTCTCGGCGAGGAGGATGTGAAGGCAAAATTCCCTGCCATGTACAATGCATTCTGCTACGGAGCACCGCCACACGCAGGAATCGCTCCGGGTGTTGACCGTATGATTATGCTGATCTGCGGCGAGGAGAGCATTCGTGAGATCATCCCGTTCCCGATGAACAAGAACGCGATGGATATCATGATGGGAGCACCGGCGACTGTAGATCAGAAGCAGCTGGACGACGTTCATATCCGCATTCAGATGCCGGAAGAAAAATAGCGTAAAGCGACAGCAATAAAGACACAGGCTTTTGGACAGACTATCTCCAAAAGCCTGTTTTACTCTATATAAAGTAGAAAATTTCAATCAAAAAGGAGATCACAGAGAGGATATGGGAAAAAGAACTGGAAAGAACCGTAAAACGGACGGCAGGGCAGGATACGGGAAGCGCGTGGCTGCGGTGGGAATGATGTTTGTGATGTTGTTTTCTTTTGCCGCCTGCGGGAAGACGACCGCTTCTGAGGAAGCGGAGGCACTGAGCGGAAGCTGTATTGACATTTTAAACAAAGTTTACGAAACGGCCGATCTGGATGCATCGATGCGGGACGCCATGCAGGATTATGAGATGACGACGATCGACGCGGATATGGAAGAGTATGTGCTGGGGACAGATGAGATCACTTATACCGATTCTGCGTATTCTGCGCCGATGATGACATCGGTGGCGTATCAGTGTGTTGTGCTGCGCGTGCCGGACGGAACCGATGTGCCGAAGGCAAAACAGACGCTTTTGGACAATGCCAATCCTGCAAAATGGATCTGCGTGGAAGCGGAGAGCGTTGCGGTGGAGAGCATCGGGGATGTGATTTTATATGTCATGGGCTTCGACGAGGACGTGTCTGCAATAAAAGATGCATTTCTTGCACTGGACGAATGAGACGGATGCAATTAAGAAACAATAAGCTTTTGATGTGAGAAATATCAGAATTGACTGATAACCCTATAAAGAGATAAAAAGGAACAAGAGATAAAAAGGAACGATGAGAGAGGAAATCCCGGTTCGCGGACAGAGAATGACAGTTCTGTCTTAAGACCGGGATTTTTTATATAAAAGCAACCATTGTTATGTAACAAACAGTATATAACAGTTGACAACAGTTCTATACTGTTATATACTGTTTGTCGAAGGAAAACCTACATACTGCGCAGAGGTGGAGGAGAATACAAAGAAAATGAAGATAATTGTGGATCACACATCGATGCAGCCGATCTATGAGCAGATCGTAGAGCAGATAAAAAAGCAGATCCTGCAGGGAACCCTGCAGGAGGGAGCGCCACTTGACAGTGTGAGAATGCTTGCAAAGGATCTTAAGGTGAGCGCTCTCACCGTAAAAAAGGCATATGATGCCCTGGAGGAGGAGCAGCTGATCGCAACGGTGCATGGCAAGGGCAGCTTTGTGCTCGGGGTGAATCCGTCACTGCTTGCGGAAGAACAGAAAAGAGAGATCGAGCAGCGGATGGAACAGCTGGTGGCGAAGGCGCGGGCGTATGGCATGAGCGACGAAGAACTGCGGGCGGTTCTGGAATTGTTTTTGGAAGCATAGGAGTGCAATCACAGGAATGGAGAATCATATGAATGATGGGATGGTGCAACTGAATAAAGTAACAAAGGCATACGGGTCGTTTCAACTGGACTGCTCCATGGAAGTGCAGCCCGGGATGGCAACCGGATTTGTCGGGGCGAACGGAGCGGGAAAAACGACGACATTTCAGATTCTGCTGGGGCTGGTGCCGCCGGAGACGGGTGAGATAAGGATCTTCGGAAAACCATATACAGAACTGACTGCAAAAGACCGGGAGCGGATCGGGGTATCCCTTGCGGATTCGGGCTTCAGCCAGTTCCTTACCGTCCGGGATGTTACCGCCATTCTGCGGAATCTGTATACCAGATTTGATGAGGCCAGGTTCCTGGAAAAATGTCAGCGGTATGAACTTCCGGCGAACAAAAAAATCAAAGATTTTTCTACCGGGATGCAGGCAAAGCTGAAATTGCTGATTGCGATGTCACATGACGCCGACCTGCTGATTCTGGACGAACCGACGCTGGGACTCGATGTGATGTCCAGAGAGGCGATGCTTGAAGAACTGCAGGAATATCTGGATTCGGAGGGAACCGGCGGAGCACCGAGATCTGTGCTGATATCCTCCCATATCTCCAGCGATCTGGAAAAGTTCTGCGATGATATCTATATGATTGACCGGGGGAAGATCGTGCTTCACGGGGAGACGGATGTTCTTCTGGATTCATATGGTATCTTAAAAGTGGATGAACGGCAGTATCAGGCGCTGGACCGTAGATATCTGCTTGCCGGAATGCGGGAAGCGTACGGTTATCGCCTGCTGACGAACGAGCGCCGGTATTATCAGGAAAATTACCCGGATCTTGTGATGGAAAAAGGCAGCATTGATGATATTCTGATTTTGACAGCGAGGGGGGAGAAGCTATGAAAGGATTATTGACGAAGGATTTTCGGATTCTGGCAGGGCAGAAGCGGTATTTTACGATTATCATTCTGATTGCGCTCATTTTTCTTTGCAGCGGTCAGCCAGCGCAGATCATTGTGGGATATTGTACCATGTTCGGCATGCTTTTTACAGTAAACACCATCTCGTATGACGAATTTGATCACGGCTATCTGTTTCTGTTCACGCTTCCGGTGACCAGAAAAGATTATGTGCTGGAAAAATATGTATTTATGATGCTTTGCGGCGGTGGTTTCTGGGCAGTTTCCGCAGCGGCCGGTTTTGTGGCAGATTATATCCGGGGAGATGTGGTGTCTCTTTTAGAATGGCTGATGCCCATGTTCCTTATTTTATTAGAGATGACAATTTTTCTGGCAGTCATGCTTCCGGTCAGCCTGAAATACGGTATGGAAAAAAGCAGGACAGCAACCATGATTCTGGGGTTTGCGGTGCTTGGGGCTGCAATTGCAGCAAGGAAGCTTCTGCCGGAGAATTTTGCGGGAGGGCTGAGGTGGTCTGCGCAGTTAAATCCTGCGGCCGTGACTGCGGTAGTGTTTCTGGTTTCCCTGGCCACATTGGCGGTATCCTTTGCGGGCAGTGTCCGCATTATGCAAAAAAAGGTATTCTAAGGATTGCCACTTTACAAATAGTGCAAAAAATAGGATAATGGTATCACTTAAAAACAACATTTTACAATAGATGGGATTGATCATTTATGGAAATAGAACATATCGGTGATAACAAAATCCGCTGTGCACTGACGGAACAGGAGATCGAGAGTCTCGGATACGATATTGATGAGATCATTGCGAACAGCGAGATCACGCAGGAATTCATGCATACTGTCTTAGAACTCGTCGAGGAACAGGAGCATATTCAGATGGAGGGCATCTCTCCGATGGTGAAAGCGGAGCTTTTGCAGGATCACAGCATGGCGATCACCTTCGGCGCAGACAAAGAGGTCTCGCTGCAGGATCTGGTAAAGACGGTCAGCCATATGATCAGCCAGCTGGATCCGGATGCTGCACCAGGGAAAACGGCCAAGACAGAGAAGGGGAACGCACAGGCCGCAGCAGATACGGCAGCCGCTGCGGGAACGCATAAGCGCACCGACCCGATGATCTGTGCACTGCGCTTTTCTTCCTTTGAGAATATGCGCAGGATGAGTCTGCTTGCTTTTCGCGGGAAGATTCCAAAGAGCAGTCTCTACAAGATGGACGGCGCGTACTATCTGATTCTGGATTTTACGGGATTTGCCAAGGAGGAGATGCGTCCGTTTGCGTTTGGCACGATCGAGTATGACGATGCACATTATTCCGATCAGGGGCACATTGCACATATTAAAGAACAGGGAATTTGTATCATGAAAAAGCAGGCTCTTGAAATGCTGATGCAGTTGTGAGAAATAGATAAAAGCCGTTTTGTAAATAGGCAAAGTCCTCAAATCCGGTCACAAAATTTGGTAAAAATGCCGAACAACTTCCTGATGCATTTTCCACTATATATGCTATGATGTTAGAGGTGCGTGTACAAGATATATACACCAAGAAGAGAATAGCACAGAAGAAGGCGGGGGACGCCGGTGTGCGGAAAGTGGAGAAGTTATGAGCAGAGAGCAGATCTGGGAGCTTGAGGAGAACAAACGCAGCCTGTTAAGACAGGCCTATCGGATGAAGCAGGAATGTCCGCATATGTCGCCGGTTGGACTTGAGTATGAAATGTATGCCGCGATTATGAAAGAAGTGCGGGAGATTACGGCGAGATTACAGCTGTCTGCAGAGGCTTAGGATGGCGTTACAAAAGAAAATCAATATAAGAATAAAAAAGAGCTTTCATCCGGGTTTGCAGATGAAAGCTTTTTTGATATGATAAGGAGAGGATGCGGAATGAAGAGACAGAAGATGCGGACGGAACAGAAGTCTAATGTGAAAAACAGTGTGGGAAGACTTGTGTTTGTAGGATTATCCCTGCTTTTGCAGGTTTTGTGGATTTTGTTGCTGTTTTTGCGGTTGAATGCATATTCTACGGCAATCAGTTTATGCTTTAGTGTAGGAGCATTTCTTGTGGCGTTAAGCATTTACGCCAAGCACGAGAACGCTGCGTTTAAAATGCCCTGGATTATTCTGATTCTGGCGTTTCCGGTGCTGGGGCTCTGCATATATCTGGTGTTTGGACACAAGAATGTGGTCGCAAAGGCGATGCGCAGACGCTTTGAGACGATTGAACCGGTGCTGTTTGAGCAGATTCCCCAGGATGAGGCAGTGCTTGGGCGGCTGGAGGAGCAGGATTTTGCGGTGGCGAACCAGTGCCGCTATATCAAGCGGTTTGGGCATTATCCGGTGTACCGGAATACCGATGTGACATTTTACCCGGATGCGGCGGAGGGACTTGCGGCGCAGCTACACGATCTCGCGTCGGCAGAACATTTTATCTTTATGGAATATCACGCGATCGAGGAAGCGGAGGCGTTCGGCAGGATTAGGGATGTCCTCGCCGAGCGCGCGGCACACGGGGTGGAGGTACGCCTGTTTTACGATGACGTCGGCAGTATCGGCTTTATCGATCCGGGCTTTATCAAGCGCATGGAAGCCATCGGCGTAGAGTGCCGGGTATTCAATCCGGTGCTTCCGATCCTAAACATTTTCATGAACAACCGCGATCACAGAAAGATTACGGTGGTGGATGGAAAGATCGGCTACACGGGCGGCTACAATCTTGCGGATGAATATTTTAATATCACGCACCCGTACGGAACCTGGAAGGATACCGGAATCCGTCTTGCGGGAGATGCGGTGGCAAGCCTGACTGTGACATTTCTCCAGATGTGGAATGCCACGGCGGAGGCGGACCATGAGTTTCAGACGTATTTTCCGAAGCTGGATTACCGCGCGGCAGACACCGGTTTTGTACAGCCGTATGCGGACGGCCCCCTGACGGACGGCTATTTTGCGGAGGATGTTTATTTGAATCTCATCAAGAGTGCGAAACACTTTTTCTATGCGGCGACGCCGTATCTGATTATCAGCGATGATATGACGAGGGAACTGTGTCTGGCTGCCGAGCGCGGCGTTGATGTGCGGATTGTGACACCGGGAATCCCGGATAAGAAGTTAGTGTATCAGACGACACGCTCCTACTATGCGCCTCTGGTGCGGCGCGGCGTGCGTATCTATGAGTACACGCCGGGATTTATCCATCAGAAGCAGACACTTTGTGATGGGGAGACGGCGACGGTCGGAACGATCAATTTTGACTATAGAAGCCTGTACCATCATTTTGAGAACGGCGTGCTGTTGCATGGCTGCGGGGCGATCGGTGCCATTGGAGAGGACTTTGCGCAGATATTTGAGGTGTCGCGCGAGGTGACGGAACAGTATAAGGGAAAGCGGAGTATGGGGCTTCGCATCATACAGTGTATTCTGCGGTTGTTTGCACCGCTGTTATAGGAGAAGAAAAATGCGACGCATTGCGTCTGCGGAACGGAGGTTTTTATGCTGAGAGAGTGGAAAGAGCCGGTAAGACCCGGGGAAGAGGAATTAAAGATGCGCCTTGCGGCAGCCAGGGAAAAGCTTGCCGCCCAGCAGCTTCTCATCAAGGAGCAGAAAGTGCCGGTACTGGTGCTGCTGGAAGGCTGGGGAACGGCGGGAAAAGGCTACTGCATCGGTCAGATCATCGAGAATATTGACCCGCGCCATTTTAAGGTGGAGTCCATGGAGAGAAAGACCGGGGAGGAAGAGCGCAAGCCGTTTTTATACCGCCATTTTACCCGGATTCCGGAGGCGGGAAAGTTTGTGTTCTTAGATTCCGGCTGGATGGATGAGGTGGTGGAAGAGCGCCTTCACGGGGAGCTTTCCGAGGAAAAATATGCAAAGCGCATCGAGAGCGTGCGGCGTTTTGAACGTCAGCTGACGGATAACGGCTACCTCGTGATGAAGTTTTTCCTGCATATCTCCAAGAAGGAGCAGACCAGACGGATGGAGCGCCTCACGGATGAAAAGGACACCGTCTGGCGTGTGGGAAAAAAGGATCTGTGGCAGAACAGTCACTACGAGAAGTGCATGGATGCGTTTTCTTCCTATTTGAAGAGCACGAATATGCCGTCCGCACCGTGGTATATTGTGGATGCAAAGTCGAAGAAGTGGACGGAATTGCAGGTGCTTGAGACGCTGACGCAGGGAATTGACATTGCGCTTGACAACCGTGATATGGCGGTTCCGCTTCTGCAGAATGTATTCCCGTTAGAGCGCATGCCGCTTCTCTCGGAGATACCGCTCGATAAGACGCTCGATGAGGAGACGTACCGCAAGGAGTTAAAGCATTTAAAACAGCGGCTTGGCGAGCTGCACAACCGCCTGTACCGCAAGAAGGTTCCGGTCATCATCGCCTATGAGGGATGGGATGCTGCCGGAAAGGGAGGTAACATCAAGCGGATCACCAGTGCGCTCGATCCGAGGGGGTATGAAGTGCATCCGATTGCAAGCCCGGAGCCGCATGAGAAGGCAAGGCATTATCTGTGGCGCTTCTGGACGAGACTGCCAAAGACCGGTCACATCGCAATTTTTGACCGTTCGTGGTACGGACGTGTGATGGTCGAGCGGCTGGAGGGATTCTGCACGGAAAACGACTGGATGCGCGCGTACAACGAGATCAATGAATTTGAGAAGGAGCTGCATGACTGGGGAGCCGTCATCATCAAGTTCTGGGTGCAGATCGACAAGGATACGCAGCTGGAGCGCTTTAACGAGCGGCAGAACACGCCGGAAAAGCAGTGGAAGATCACGGAGGAGGACTGGAGGAACCGGGAAAAATGGGATCAGTATGAGACGGCAGTCAATGAGATGATCACAAAGACGAGCACGACCTATGCGCCGTGGCATATCCTCGAGTCTGTGGATAAGAAGTACGCCAGGATCAAGGCACTCCGGATCGTGATTGAGGAGCTGGAGAAGGCACTCGATTAGGTTCTGTTTTAGAATGACAGAAATATGCAAATTATGCCATGCGTGGCAATACAATTTCGCCCTCTGTCTTACTATAATATTTTCAGAAGGAATGAAAATATTATAGTAAGACAGGGGGATTTTTTATGCAGTACGGACATTTTGACAATGAGAAAAGGGAATATGTCATTGACCGCGTCGACCTGCCGGTATCGTGGACAAATTATCTCGGCGTGAAGGATTTGTGCGTCGTGGTCAATCATACGGCGGGCGGTTACATGTTCTATCAGTCTCCGGAGTATCACCGGGTGACGCGTTTTCGCGGAAATGCGGTGCCGATGGACCGGCCGGGACATTATGTGTATCTGAGGGATGCAAAGGACGGAGACTACTGGAGCATTTCCTGGCAGCCGGTGGGCAAACCGCTGGATCAGGCAAAATACACCTGCAGACACGGCATGAGCTACACAACCTATGAGTGCGATTACAAGGGAATCAAGGCGAGCCAGACACTCATGGTTCCGATGGACGATGCGGTGGAACTGTGGGATGTGCGTCTTAAGAACACCACAGACAAAGCTCCAACATGGACGAACTGGAAGAAGCCATCGGCAAGATGTGCGGGAACTTAAAACGGAAAGGAATTACCGGGGATGAGCCGAAGCGTGATCCGCAGGATGAAGAAGCGGCGGAAGCGCACAAGGAGAGCGCATCGAGCAGCTTTATCGTGAAGAATGCACTGACTTACATTGAAGAGAATTATACGAAGAAGCTGACGCTCTGCGAGGTGGCAGAGAAGACGTATGTGAGTCAGTGGCACTTAAGCAAGCTTCTAAACCGCCACACGGGGCAGAGCTTTTCGGATATTTTAAATCACGTCCGTATCGAGCATGCGAAAGAACTGCTAAAAGATCCGTCGCTGCGCATCGGAGATATCTCCGAGCAGGTGGGATTTTTAGATCTGGCACATTTCTCAAGGGTATTTAAGAAGCAGGAGGGAGTCTCTGCCAATGAATACCGGAATCAGGTACTGGGAAAGTAAGGTGCCGGACGGCTAGAGTACATAGTATCCGAGCACGCCGCACAGAATCCCTGCAAGAGCGCCTGCGATGACGTCGCGCGGCTCATGAACGCCGCCGATCACGCGCAGGACGGCAAGGACAACCCCTAAGAGTCCGAGCAGAATGCCGGCGGAAGGGTGGACATAGAAAATGGTGGCGGCAATGATAAATACGGAAAAGACATGACGGCTGGGAAAAGATTTCCCGGCCGTATCTTTTTCTATGGCAGGCGGAAGACCGAACTTCTCATAAGGTCTTGGGGTGTTAAAGATCCGACGGAAGACTGTGACTGCGGCAAAGGAGACGGCGGGAACGAAAAGCGCCCGCAGGAAAAAAGTGCTGCCCTCGAGAAAAAGCAGCAGCAGAAACGCCGGGTACAGCACAAAAATAAAGCCGGTCAAGGTGTGGTTGAACAGGCATACCAGCCGGATGCGCCGCGGATGTCCACGTAAGATGCCGGTGATTTTTTCATAGGATTCTCTGGTCATGAGACCTCCGATCCGGCAACGGCGAGCAGTGCTCCGATAAAAATGCAGAAGTCAGAGATGTTAAAGACGATCGCGCGCAGCCATTTCGGGCCGAAATTCAGATGAAAATAGTCGATGACATGCCCCTTTGTGTAGCGGTCGTATAGGTTGTTTAGACCGCCGCCGAGCAGGAGCGCAACGCCCGTTTTCTCCAGCGCGTGTCCGCTAAGACGCATCAGAAAATAGGAAAAAATCCCGACAACAACAAGAATGACGGTGTGGATGATGCGCAGAAGCTTTGGTTTTTTCACCATGAAATTCAAAGCCGCGCCTTCGTTATAATATTTTTCCAGGACAATCCTGCCCCCGAGCCGCGGATGGCGTACCTTGCGGGCATATTTTTTGTCCATGTAACGCTTTAAGATGAGATCCGACAGGAATACCCCGCCGGCAATGATCGCATAAACCATGTAAAAATCTCCTGATCGGTGTTGATGTATGTATCATATCATCTTCCACGGGAAATGAAAAGTGATTTGCGCTTGCCTTTTTTTATCCCTGTTTGTGCAGTTGCCCGCAAACCCTTGAAAGGGCGTCGATTGGCTGATAAAGTCAAGACAGAGGCAGAAAAATCTGCAGTAAATAACGGGAGGGAGACGGGAAGGCGTCTCCTGCCTCATGAGAGAAAGGAAAAGGGGATTACGATGAACATTATCAGAGCAAAAGACTATCAGGATATGAGCAGAAAGGCGGCGAATATCATTTCGGCACAGATTATTATGAAACCGGACTGTGTACTCGGTCTTGCCACGGGATCGACGCCGGTGGGAACATACCGTCAGCTGATCGAGTGGTATGAGAAGGGGGATCTTGATTTTTCCAGAGTGTCAACGGTCAATCTGGACGAATACCGTGGTCTGGCACACATCGACCCGCAGAGTTACTACTATTTTATGCAGGAGAACCTGTTTGACCATGTGAATATCGATAAGGCGGCAACACATGTCCCGGACGGCACAAACCCGGACGCGGCGGATGCCTGCGCGAAGCATGAGCAGATCATAAAGTCGCTCGGCGGAATCGATTTACAGCTTTTGGGGCTGGGGAATAACGGACATATCGGATTTAATGAGCCGGGTGCAGCGTTCGAGAAGGAGACACATCTGGTGGATCTGGCAGAGAGTACCGTTCGGGCCAATGCACGTTTTTTTGCCTCTATTGACGAAGTGCCCAAGCAGGCATATACTATGGGAATAAGAACGATCATGCAGGCGAAAAAGATTCTGGTGGTTGTCTCGGGAGAGGGCAAAGCAGACATCGTCTCACGCGCGTTCTTCGGACCGGTGACGCCGGAAGTGCCGGCATCTATCCTGCAGATGCATCCGGATGTGACGGTTGTCTGCGATGAGGCAGCACTTTCCCTGTCACCATTATAGAGGTACAAAAAGTCAGAGGAAAATGGGGGATTTAAGATGAGAATTAAGAATGCACTTGTATACACGGTAGAGCACGGATTTGTGGAGCGGGATGTCCGGATAAAAAACGGCTGTTTTGCGGGGAGTGAAGCGGCCGGCACGGACGGGGAAGAGATTCTGGACGCAGGGGGAGATTACCTGATTCCGGGGCTTGTGGATATCCATTTTCACGGATGTGCAGGTCATGATTTCTCGGACGGAACACCGGAGGCATTGCAGGCGATCGGTGCGTACGAGCTTCGCCAGGGTGTGACAAGCATCTGCCCGGCATCGATGACACTCTCGGAGGAGACGCTTAAGACGGTGTGTGCCAATGCGTATGCGTATACAAAGAGACCGGAGGCAGAGCAGGACACCGGGGCGAGACTGATCGGGATTCATCTGGAAGGACCGTTTATTTCCATGGAGAAAAAGGGTGCGCAGAATCCGGCTTATATCCGGAATCCGGATGTAGAGATGTTCCTGCGGCTGCAGGAGGCAGCACACGGGCTGGTGCGTCTGATTACGATTGCACCGGAGACGGACGGTGCCAAGGAGTTCATCCGCCGGCTGGCGGATCAGGTACATATCTCGGTCGGACATACCTGCAGTGATTACGAGACTGCATACCGCGCATTTTCACAGGGGGCGGATCATGTGACGCATTTTTTCAATGCAATGCCGCCGTTCACCCATCGCGCGCCGGGCGTGTTTGGCGCGGCGTTTGACGCGAAGCATGTCATGCCGGAGCTGATCTGCGACGGGATTCATATTGATGCTTCGGCTGTCCGCGTGGTATTTTCCCTGTTCGGGGCGGAGCGTATGATCTTAATCAGCGACAGCATGATGGCGACCGGTATGGAGGACGGTGCGTATTCCCTCGGCGGACTTCCGGTTACTGTGCGTGGCAATCTTGCAACCTTAGAGGACGGAACGATTGCCGGCTCGGCGACGAATCTCATGGACTGCATGCGAAAGGCTGTCTCCATGGGAATCCCGTTAGAGACAGCCGTGCGCGCTGCAACCTATAATCCGGCGAGAGCGATCGGTGCGGCAGATGTGTGCGGAAGCATTACCGCAGGCCACCGCGGCGACTGTGTCCTTCTCTCCAAGGATGACCTGTCCACGAAGAAGGTCATCTTCGGAGGAAAGGTGGTCGCCTAGCGCTCGATCCAGTCACGGACATCCGGGATCTTAGAGAGCACCGGAAGCAGTATCAGACTAAGAATAATGCCGACAACACCCTGTACGATGTTAAACGGGATACCGGTCGCAGAGGAAGCAATGCCGGCGGCGATAGATGCCTGGTTTAAGGCTCCGCTGCCGAGTGCGGCAAGTCCGGTTTCGTAGAGAAAATAGCCGATGACCATGATGGCTTCTCCGACGATGCCGCCGAGTGCGAGCGCTGCGTAGCGTCCCTTTTTCGAGTGCAGGGTGTTTTTAAAATGATGGAAGAGCAGTCCGGCAATGCCGCCCGTGAGCGCTTTGATAATGAAAGTTGCAGGAGCCCAGGTCACGTAGCCGGAGAAAATGTCCGAGAACATCGAGCCGATGCCGGCAGCGAGCGCTCCGGGAAGCGGACCAAGCACGACGCCGCACAGCAGAACGAAGCCGTCTCCCGGATGGATGTAGCCGAAGGTCGGTGTCGGGATCTTGATGATCATGGTCGCCACGCATGTCATGGCGGCGAGGAGGGCAGCAGTTACCAGTTTTTTGATATTTTGATTTGTCATAGGAAGTCTCCATTTCTGTCAGATTCATATAAAAGTTTGTATTTCAACGTTGATGCATAAGAGTATAACACAAGATGGATTGATAAAAATGTCCAGTTGCGATTAAATTGACCATGCCAGTTTGCCGGAATGGTCTTTTTTCTTGCCTGAAACACAAAGCACTGATACACTAGAGACGATGAGAGAGAAGAATAAGGGAGGAATTTTATGAATAAAAAGTGCAGAATCCTATTGTATGTGCTGTCGATTGTCATGGTGGCAGGCTGTATTGCTGCCGTGGCGCGGACGAAAGGGAGCACGCCGGAAGTAAAGGTGCCGGGCGAAGAGCCGGCAGCTGTGGTATCGGGTGAGGACACGGAGCATGCGGGGGCGGATAGCGGAGCGGATCGTGCGCCTGCCAGGGAGGAGAATGAGACCGCGGTGGAGACCACGGAGGCGGAGGAGAGAACGGAAGCCGCGGAAGTGGCCGAAGAAGCGGAAGCGGGCGGTCAGGCGGAAGCGGATGGCAGTACGACGATTCTTTTTACCGGGGATGTCCTGTTTGCAAATGCGTTTAAGGCGGGTTATGATGCGGACGGAATCAAGGGCGTGGTTGCACCGGAACTGCTGGAGGAGCTTCGGGCAGCGGATATTCTGATGGTGAATAATGAATTCCCGTTCTCGGATCGCGGCACGCCGATGGCGGACAAACAGTTTACATTCCGGTGCAGTCCGGGCTATGTAAAGGCATTAAATGAGATGGGCGTGGATGTGGTATCACTCGCCAACAACCACACACTTGATTATGGAAGGGATGCACTCTCGGATACGTTTGCAGCGTTAGACGGCGCCGGGATTCTATATGGCGGCGCGGGCGATTCCGCGGAGCGTGCAAAGCAGGTGCAGGTGATTGAAGCCCACGGGAAAAAATACGGGTTTATTGCGGTATCCCGGGTTGTCCCGACGGCGGACTGGAAGGTGGAAAATGCAGTGCCGGGACTGTTTAGCTGCTATGACACCACGGCTCTTGTGGAGGTAATTAAGGAAGCGAAGGAGACCTGTGACTATGTGGCGGTCTATCCGCATTGGGGCGTGGAGTACCAGGCATATCCGGAGGCGAACCAGACACAGATTGCGAAGGCGTGTATCGACGCCGGGGCGGATGTGGTTGTGGGATCGCACACCCACTGTCTGCAGGGGGTCTCCTATATTGAAGGAAAGCCGGTATTCTACAGTCTCGGCAATTTTATCTTCGGGCAGAGTATCGACCGGTCGGCGATGCTTGAGGTGACGATCGACGCCGCGGGGCGGGCATCCTACCGGTTCGTGCCGGTGTATGCGGCGGGAGGCGTGACATATCCTGCCGAAGGCGGACAGACAGAGTCGGTT
>ERZ779658.1536-NODE-1536-length-16594-cov-3.452627_pt1 | contig 16594 bp, 15 predicted proteins | sample MGYA00511485_ERZ779658 | MGnify/ENA primary metagenome ERZ779658 (study PRJEB29588, sample SAMEA2162182) | human gut metagenome | biome: human gut; feature: human-associated habitat; material: faeces | place: Denmark | collected 2008/2010 ... | reverse complement strand
GCCGGAGAGCATAATGGCGCTGGTGCCGTCATAGATGGCGTTGGCCACGTCGGTGATCTCCGCCCGGGTGGGCCGGGGATTCTCAATCATGGAGTCCAGCATCTGGGTGGCGGTGATCACGGGCTTCCCGGCGGCCACGCACTGGGCAATGATGTTCTTCTGGATAGCGGGAATCTCCGTGAAGTCGATCTCCACGCCCATGTCCCCCCGGCCACCATGATGCCGTCAGCCACGGACAGGATGTCCGCCAGATTGCTGACGCCCTCCTGGTTCTCGATTTTGGCGATGATCCGGATCCTGGAGTGATTCTTATCCAGAATGTGCCGGATCTCCCGGATATCGGCGGCAGACCGGACAAAGCTGGCGGCGATGAAATCGAACCCCTGCCGGATACCGAACAGGATATCCTCCCGGTCCCGCTGGTTCATATACGGCATGGACAGGGACACGCCGGGAACGTTGACGCCCTTCTTGTCCTTCATCACGCCGTCGTTCTCCACCCGGCACCGGATCTCCCGTTCGGTGGTCTCCAGCACCGTCAGCCGCACCAGTCCGTCGTCCAGCAGGATGGTGTCCCCGGGCTTCACGTCCTGGGGCAGCTGGGCATAGGTGATGGAGCACCGGCTCTCGTCGCCGGGAACGTCGTCGGTGGTCAGGGTAAAGCTCTGGCCGGTTTTCAGCTGCACCGGCCCGTTCTGAAAGCTCCTCAGCCGCACCTCCGGCCCCTTGGTGTCCAGCATGGCGGCCACCGGGGCGGGCAGATTCCCGTGCATCCGCGCGGCAAACCGCTCCTTGATGGTGGCAAGGCCCGCCGTCACCAGCACCCGGACGCAGCCCTCCGGCAGCAGGGCCAGCTGGTCCTTTTCGGAAATGACGTAGAGGATCGTCTCCTCGCCGCGCAGCTTCTTCTGGAACAGGGCCGCCGCCATGCTTTCGCTTTTGGCCAGCTTCAGATAGTCCTTTCCGCTGAAAACCTCCGCGGAAAGCGACGGGGCCAGCGCCGCCGCGATGGTGGATTTCCCCGTGCAGCTGTCTCCGAATAATGCAATTACCATGATCGTTCGTCCTTTCTCTCGTTTCACCGGCTCCCCGGCCCGTCTGTGGGGGAAGAGATCAGCGTGATCTGCCGCTGACGGCTCCCTTCCTTCACGCCGATGTCCATATACTTCAGGGCCGTCTGGTTGATCTCCGTCAGAAAGCCGGTGAATTCCTCATCCGTCAGGGTCAGGGTGCAGGTGGTCATCAGCAGCATATCCCGCCTGGGGTCTGCCCCGCCGCCGGAAAAATATCTGGCAAAGGAGGCGCTGAGGCCCAGCAGCGCGGTCTGCACCACCGTGCCGTCGTCGTCGATCTCCAGGGCGCTTTTGTTCAGGCTGTAAATGCTCTCCACCGTGCTGCGGATGCGGTTCTCCCCCACCACCGTGAGAATGCCGCTTTCCGTCAGCAGCTTCATGTGCCGGTACAGGCTGGCGCCGGGAACATCCGGCAGGGCCTTCCGGATCTCCTTGACCGTGCCGGTTTCGTGAAGCAACAGATACTGAAAAATCCGCTGCCGCACGGGATTCATGACGATCTCCGCCAATTCCATACGGTGCCCTCCCCTTTTATTGCTCTACGATTCTATTATATTCTCATTTTTGAGAATATCAATCGTTTTTTCATCCCCGCGCAAAAAAGGCCCGGCTACCGCAATGGGTAACCGGGCCTCAACCATTCGTATATGGTATAAACGGGAATAAACTTCGTCAAAAGGATTCAAAGCAAAACAAAGATACCGGGAGGGATAAATTGCCTCTATAGATGCGCCTCGCAGAGCTCGGAATGGAGGGGAATTTTCCCCTATTTTTTAACCCATTCATCGCTCCAAACCCGATTTTCCCCTATGGTTAACCCATTAAAAAGGGGATAGAGAGTATCAAATTTCCTCAAAAGGAAACAGCGGAATCAAAAAAGAAAAACCCCGGAAACCGTTCGGTTTTCGTTGATAAGGCAGTAAATCAAATTATCACCGCAGCTGAATCGGCAATGGGAGAAAAACTGAGTTGCAAAGCCACGGACTGAAAACGAAATGTTAAAAGGACTTAGCTGTCAGGCGTAGCAATGGCAAGGTAAATCACCGAGATCAGTCTACCAATAATCGGAATGTTTTGACCGCAACAACACATAGAAGCACCGCCACGCAGGTATATCTTCAATATCCAAATATGTTGCAGGCGTAGAACGCGCATTGCACATGGCATATAAACATCTGATTTGTAAACGCAAAAATTCATTTGCGTTTACAGATTTTTAATTTGCGAAGCTGGTGGCAATCTTCACAAATGTGTGCTATAATGTGACTATGTATTTTGATAAGGGGGACTTCTCAATATGCGCATCAGCTATAACAAGCTCTGGAAGATGCTTATTGATAAAAATATGAAAAAGAGTGATTTGAAAGAAAAAGCCGGCATCAGTTCTGCGTCCCTTGCAAAGCTTGGCAAGGGAGACAACATTACCACAGATGTTCTGCTTCGTATTTGCGAGGCAATGGATTGTCGGATTGAAGATATTCTCGAAACGGTTCGTGACTAACCAACACTAAAGAATTTGATTGGGAGGTTTTGATATGACCATATTGGGCAAGAAACAGATGTCTGAAGAAGACATCAAATTGAATTATATCACTCCGGTCATTCTCAAGGGTTGGAAAGGTCGCATTACGATGGAGACCAAGATCACAGATGGTCGAATCAACATCAGAGGAAATATCGTGGCTCGCAGTAAGCCTAAGTTTGCCGACTATATGCTTTACCTCAACGACGGAAAGCCTATCGCCGTGGTCGAAGCAAAGGATAATAATCATTCCGTATCTCACGGTTTGCAACAGGCAATGACTTATGCTCAGATGATGGACTTGCCGTTTGCTTATTCCTCAAATGGAGATGCTTTCTATGAGCATGACTTCTTAACCGGACAGGAACAGCAGATCGACTTAGATAAATTCCCGACCCAAGACGAACTGGTGGCGAGGTATTACGCTGAGCTGAATGGCGGCAAGGGCGTATCCGATTTGGAAAAGAAAATAGTCTCCCAGCCGTACTACTCGTCTCAAAGCACATATCCTCCACGCTATTATCAACGTAATTATTTCATGTGTGATTTAATACTTGAGAGGAGGGTTATCAATGGATCACAATGATCGAGAACAATTTTGGAAAACATTATGTTCTTTGCCCGGGAATGATATTGTGGCAGAGCGAGAACAGCTATTCAAATCAATTAAGTATCCGAAGCTGCTTTTCCGGTATCGACCTGTCAGCACAAAAAGCTTGGAAGCACTCAGAACTAACAGGCTTTATTTTTCTTCTGCGAATTATTATGACGATCCTTTTGATACCTTTCTTCACATCGATATTGAAGCGATCCGGAAAGAGTATCTAAGTGCATTCCAGACTCCGGAAAGTACAGAAGCTGTTGTGGATGGTGTTAAGTCATTGCTTGGGAATATTCTCTCTGAGGAGCAAGCAGCGCAGTTTACGGTTGAGAATGTGACAAACGCGCTTTCTCACGGGCTTACCGAAAGCTTTCTGAATGCAGCGCTTTCACTCCGTGATGAAGTTAAAAAGGATACGTGGTCAGTTTGTTTCTCCGAAAATGGGTTTAATGAGGTTCTGTGGCTGAAATATGCAGATCAGCACAGAGGTTTTGTGCAAATCTACGGCCTTGAAAACAATGACAACTTCCTATGCGGTAAGCAGGAAAAATGTGCTAATTGCGGAATCAAGAACTACGGAACGCCGCTATATCCGATTTATTATTCGGACACGCCTTATGATGCAACCAAATTTGCGAAATTCGTTATGCTCCGTAAAATAGCAGAGACAACCGCAACTCAGATTCCTCCAGAGCTATATGCAGGTATGGGAAGTGCTTTATGGGAACAAGAAAGAACGACCCTAATCAAAAAAGAGTGCCATAAATACGATGAAGAATGGCGAATGATAACTGGCTGCATTATGAAGCCGCCGGTGATGATGGAATGGATCCCAAGCGGTATAATTCTTGGCCTGCGAATGGGCGTAGCAGAGGAAAATCTTGTTGTAAGCATGGCAAAAGAAGCCGGAATCAAAAATATTTATAAATCCTACATAAATGTGCAAAACAAGCTGGATGCTTATCCTTTGAAATTGTAATCTTTCCGGCGGGTAAGTGAGTAGTTGAAATGAGGTGAAAGCAATGAGGAGAGAAGAATACGCTTGTCCTAATGGGTGTTCTCTTCCACCCAGAAAAAAGCAACTTAGGGAATATAGCAACGGTACATATGGGTTTGACTTTTATGATTTTACATTCTGTCCTTGTTGCGGCAGTTTAATGCCATATTCGCTAAAGAAGCTCAAAGGATTTTTTGAGGTATACAATATCCACGCAGCGTTATCGGATGCGGTGCAACTCATATATAAATCTGAGTTTGAGTCGGCAGCACGTGAAGCTTTTGTGGCTGTTGAAAATTACCTCAAAAAGAAATCGGGCTTGGATTCGCACGGATTCGATCTGGCGACGAGAGCACTTTCTTTTGAAACAGACAAGCAAACCGGCGAAATAAAGAGGGCTCCCCTTATTGCAATCAATGATCTGAAAAACGAATCCCAGCGCAATGAACAGGACGGCATCAGGTATATGCTTATGGGCTTCTTTCAAGGACCCCGTAATTTGTACCAACATAATCACATTGGTTCCGGTGTAAGCAATTCTATTTCCGTGATTATCGAGGCCTCTTTCTTCCTTCATCTGCTTGATGGGCATAGCATTACTCAAAACGGACGTTGGATTCCGGAAAAAGTAGATTATCGAGAGATTTATCAAAAGATGCCCAAGCGTATTGATCGCTGGAGACTGGTACGCCTATTGAAGAAGCGTGATCGTAGGTTGAAGAAGAATCCATGATGTACTAAAAAGATACGATCTGCCGTTGTGTGAACGACTGAAATGAGGTAAAAAAGATGACGCTGCAAAAAACAAACAGAACGTCGATTATGGCATCTTTTGCTACGCTGAAAAGCCTGTCGGATGTGAAGAAATATCAAAGCCCTTATCAGATTCTTAGAGAGTTCATCAACTATATCATTGTTTCTGATTCGTTGTATTCAAAATAAGTCGTTGCGAACGGTTAGTACGTATAAAATGGCTGGCTACAAAACGGCTACAAAATTCGTAAGGAACCTATGTACAGCCCGAAATACGTGGATTATTTGGACGAAAAGCGTATCGAGAGTGCATTTTATAACCCTAAATCAAAGCCCAAGACTTGAGTGGGCATAATCCAGCTGAATATTAAAAACAAAGCACCTGGCAACCGGCACCGACCGATAACGAAGTTTTTGGTAAAGTAATCGGAATGGCAAAGGCGAGAGAAAACATCGAGTACAAGTCATTAGACTTTACTCGATGGTTTTCTTTTTATTCGCACATTCGATTTCTAAAAATTTTCCCGATACAATGGTTATAGAAAAAAGCCAAGAAATTCAAGGTTACAGAACGAAGGATATGAATATGGAAAAATACAAATTTGATGAAAACAACGGACTGTGGTACGAATTGCAGGGCGACTATTACTTGCCTTGTCTGAAACTGCCGGAAGAAGAACAGGCATATATCGGGATATGGGGACAGCGGCATCGCCGCTATCTCAAGGAGCATCGCCGTGTACGCTATGCCAACCTGCTGACCAGCGGCAAGCTGAACAGCTACCTTGTTGACATCGACCGACAGGCGGAGGAAATGTTCGAGCGTCTTGTAAAGCAGATGGCAGAGCGCGAAGGTGTGACCGAGCAGCTGAAAGCAACCGATTCAATGGAGTGGGTGCGGAAGATGAATAGCATCCGTTACAGAGCGGTAGAAATCACAAACAGCGAACTGATATATGCGTAAATGGAGCGGACTACCTATTTGGTAGTCCGCTCTAAACAGCTTGCGCCACCGCAAGGCAAGGTGAATAAAGGGTAAGTGTTAGCAAGAAAATATGCCATGTAACAACGCCCGGGGCACTGCGTCGCAGTGCCCCGGGGCTATTGGGGACGGTCTATGGGGGAAATGAGTTCTCCTTCATCAAGTTGCTGACGCATCCGACCAGTGGATCAGCTCCCAGTAAAAGGGAATCTGCTCATCGGGGTTTTCTATGTCGGCGGCGCTCCGCAGGGCATCGCGTGCGCTGGCTTGATAGGCGCAGTAGGTACCTTTATCCCATTTGCTCCAACCGATTGCCGGGGGATTGACACCATATTTGCGCAACTTCTTTATCACTGTTGTGTCAACGGGTAGATCCATGGTGCGGGGCCGCTCCTCTGCGAACAGAGACTCATAGCCTTTCACATCGTACACATACAGGTATTTTAGCAGCATATTCAGCCACTTCTGCGCCTGACCATAGCTGAGCTGACCGCCGTAGCAGGCGATGAGGGCATTGCAGGACTTCTCATGCCATTTTGGAAAGTCGGAGGGATCATTTTTCAGCTTCTCCACAGCCTGCCGCAGAATTTCCGTTGCACTTTTCTTGAGAGCTATCCGCTCCTTGGAATTCTCTTTTATGCGCAGGGTTCTGCGGGCCATGTCGGCGTATGCTTTGTGGGCGGCTCCCTCAAAATTTTTTACTTCAGCCATCAGAAAGCGGTCTGCGTACTTGTTCACCTGAAGGGTAGTTTTATTTTCCACCATCGTTCTTCCTTTCTAAGTTCTAATCATCCACTGAATCGTTTCTCGGAATATGAGTGTAGATTTCATCTGTTCTGCATTGCCTACCGCTTAACCCAATCTACATCATAATAATTAACACTCGCATCGAAACGATAACTCTTACTGAACCCCTCTCGTTCATAACCGCCTTGGCCATTATAAGTCCCAATCAAAGCATTAGCTGCTGTAGTTTGATCTGATAGATCGCATGTAAACCAAACCCGATAAGTGCTACCCCAAGAATTATGATAACCAGAGTTGGATCCAAGGTCAAGTCCAGAAGAAAAAGCATCTGTAATATCATCATCCGATCTAATTTTTGTAATTGTAGCTAACGGCTCTGCGTGCCACGAAGTTGCATCCGAAAGCTTTGCAGTTTTGAGCCCCGCACTATAAAATGCACGTTTACCTATGTAGGTTGTATTTTCAGGAATTGTAATGGATGACAAAGAAGTACATCCATAGAATGCATAACTGCCAACTTTTTCAAGACAATTGGGGAATGTAATCTGCTGCAAAGTTGTTAATTTTTCAAAACCATTCGCAATAATCTGCGTAACTGCTTTCCCGTTATATGTTTCTGGAATTTCGATTACAGCGACATCTTTTGCCTTTTCGCCGGCTTTAACGCCGTAAGTACCATCGGGCAGTTCGACAAATATCAGCACCGATCCCTCGCTGCTGCCTCCAGTGCTGCCCAGATTTTGGCTCGTTCCGTCCGTATAATACACCCACAGCTCGCCATCGACGATATCCATGTGATCGATCCCTCTGCCGGTATCGCCCTTGTCGCCTTTTTCACCTTTTTCGCCCTTGATATTTCCCAGGGTCTTTACATCGTCGTTGCTCAGGGTGATTACCAGAACGCCATCGGTGGACACAGCAACATTGCTGATGCCAACGCCGTCGGCTCCATCCTTGCCGTCGACTCCCTTTGCGCCGTCCTGGCCCACGACCACGCCCAGATCGGATGTGTTGCCATCAGAATAGGTCAGCACCAGATGCCCCTGTGCATTGATTTCGGACTTTGTGATGCCGATGCCGTCAGCGCCCTTGATATTGCCCAGATCAATGCTTGTGTTGTTGGTTAAGGTTACCTTGAGGTTTCCGGCTTCGGTGATGGAAACATTCGCAATGCCCACACCGGCGTCACCCTTGTCGCCTTTCTCGCCCTTCACAGCGCCCAGATTGATGCTCTGGCCGTTGGAGAGTGTCAGCACCAGCTCGTTTTCGGCATTGATCTCCGCCCGGGAGATGCCTACGCCGTTTTGGCCGTCCTGACCATCCTGTCCGGCGGCACCGGTGTCACCCTTGTCGCCTTTTTCACCTTGGATGCCCTGTTCACCTTTTTCACCTTGGATGCCTTGAACACCCTGTTCGCCTTGGGAGCCCTGCTCGCCTTTCTCGCCTTGGGCGCCGGTGTCACCCTTTTCGCCCTGAATACCCTGTTCGCCCCGGGGACCGATTACCTTGCCCAAAGTGGCGATGGTTCCGTCACTGTAGGTGATCACCAGCTTGCCTTCTTCATTGATGGTAGCAGAGGCAACACCTAGGTTTTCCCTGCCCCTACTTCGTGGGCCAGCAGCGTGTTGCCGCCGTACAATACATGGGCGATGGCGTTCACCTGATGCTTCCGCAGGGTGATCTCCGGGTTCATCCCCACAAAGCGGATGTGGCTGCCATCGTACTCCCGCGGTCGGATGGAATTGAAGGTGTCGTTATAGATGCGGCACAGCCGTTCGCGCCGGTCAATGTCCTGCCACAGCCAATCGGCAAATTTGGACTTGATCAGCTCCTGCCGATCCTGGGCGATGGCAGTTTCCTTCACATTCAGCACCGGCCGCTCCTTGCCGTCCTCCACAACGGTATCGAACACCTTGACTACCCGCTGATTCAGTGTCTGCTCCAGGATGTGGTATGCCGTGATACGCTTGGTGCCGTAGGTGGTGACGGCTTTGATGTTGCCGCCGTCCATGCTTTTGTTGCTGATGTTCCATTCTCCGCTGTATTCGGAGCGAACGACCCGCATTCTCTGCCTGGCGTATACGCTGGTACCGAACAGCTCGAACATAAACTGCTGATAGACATCGGTAGGCACCCACGATGCACCGATCCGCACACCGATCTCCGCAGCGGTCAGCTCTGTCGGCTGCACAGCTTCCATGGCGGAGAGATACCCGGCAAGCGCATCTTTCTTTTCGGCCGGCAGCGCTGCTTGCAGCGCCTGCAGCATACGCAGCTTTTTGCGCACATTGCCGGACAGAAATTCCTCAGCAGTGACATAGGGATATGCCGCCAGATCAAGCTGCACCGGACTGATCTCCTCCGGCGTAAGACCGCAACGGACATTCCGGTAAATGACCCCGGAAAGCTCCTGCACCAGCTCGTCCTCACTTTTACCGGACAGCTCCGACATAAAGCCGAGATCCACCTGCGCTTTTTCGGAGAGAGATACCGCCAGCGCCTCCGATGCCGTATCCACCTGCGTAACCGGCTCATGCGGGCGAATGGTGCGCTTGGTGAACATATCCGCCTTGCGGGCGAAATTGCCTTCGTTGTCCAGCACCTCCAACGAGCACAGCAGCGGATAGCTGCTGTCATCCGAAAAGGCAAGGTTGTTGCCGCGGGTGTAAAGCCGCCCGTATTTCCTCACATAGGCATCATACAGACTGCCAAGTTTTTCCTGTTCCCGTCGAATGATCTTGTCCGGGTGGTTTTCCATCTGATAGGCAATGAGTTGGCGGGCGCAGTCCCGCAGTGCCATCATGCCCCGCACCCGGTTCTCGGTGGTGAGCGGCAAATCGACCGGCTCCATGCGGCTGTCGATGCGGAAATACAGCTTGCCGTCCACAGAGGTAAAGCTGTAATTCCGTACATCCGGGTCGGCGGGGATGGACAGATCTTCCTCCTCCGGCCCGTCCTGCTCATAGGCGGGGATCCGGGCGTGCAGTTCGGCTACGGCCTTATCCAGTAGGGTGGCAAGGTCGTCCCCTTCACGGTGCCTGCACACGCTGTCCATGCCGTATTGGGTGCTCTCCATGACCATCTCGCCCAGCACCATTTCCGGGTGCCGGACGAAATAACTGTTCATGCGGATGCCGTTTTCATCCGTGTCCAGATGCACCCAATCCGGTTCGATGTCCACGATGCGGTCACGTTTCTGGAGGAAGAGAATGTCGCTGGTGACATCTGTCCCGGCGCTGGCCTTGAAGGCTGTATTCGGCAGACGGATCGCCCCAATGAGGTCAGCACGCTGGGCTAGATATTTCCGCACGGCGGAGCTTTCCTTGTCCATCGTGCCCTTTGAGGTGATGAAGGCGATCACGCCGCCCGGACGTATCTTGTCCAGCGTCTTTCCTAGAAAATAATCGTGGATGAGCCAGTGATGCTTGTCGTAGCGCCGGTCAACGACCTTGATATTTCCAAACGGCACATTGCCCACAGCAGCGTCAAAGAAGCTGTCCGGTATCTCCGCCTTTTCATAGCCGGTGACAGCGATCCGGCTGTTCTGATAAAGCTGTCGGGCGATGCGGCCGGAAATACTGTCGAGTTCCACGCCGTAGACCTTACAATCCCTCAAGCTGTCCGGCAGCATCCCGATAAAGTTGCCGACGCCGCAGGCAGGCTCCAACAGGTTGCCGCTTTCCAAGCCCATCTGCGCCAGCGCCTTGTAGATGGCGTCGATGAGGACGGGCGGGGTATAAAAGGCGGTCAGGCTGCTGGCACGGGCGGCGGCATATTCCTCCTCGGTGAGCAGCGCTTTCAGCTCGGCATACCGGCTGTGCTTTTCATCGAAGCAATCGGCAAGGCCGCCCCAGCCCACATAGCAGGAAAGGGTTTCCTGTTCCTCCGGCGTCGCCAGCCGGTTTTCGCTTTCCACTGCTTGCAGAGTGCGGATCGCCGCCACATTGGACGCATACTTTTCCGCCTTGCTGCCCACGCCCAGCTCCCGATCCATGATGTGAAAGTCGTGTCGCTGCCCGGCCGGTATTTCCGGATAGAGCGGTGCAAACCGCATACGCTCCCGTTTGGGCTGCGGCGCTGTGAGCACAGCTTTTTCTTCGGCAGGTAATGCCGGTTCTATCTCTGAGGTTTCCGCTTCCGCTATGGGCGGTTCCGGCTCCGATACCTCCGGTTCTGCTGCCGGCCGTTCGGAAACGGCCTCGGTCGTTGGCGTTTGCAGGGTTTTCCCAAGGCCAAACACGGAATAGGTGCCGTCCAGATAAGCACGCATGGCTTCTATACCCTGCTTGCGCAGGGTATAGTGCCGATCCTCCTCTTTCGTGGCTTCCCAGGCAGGGAGCATATTCTGATAAATTTCCTGCACGCGGTCGGCGTCGGAGAGCTGAACGGTCACAGCCTTTACGCACTCCCAATAGTCCGCAATGGCGTTTTGCGAAAAAGGCCGCACCACATCGTCCGGTGTATCCATGAAAAAGTTGACGATCTTCCGGGCCAGCTGTTTCCGCTCATACTCCGGCATGGCCGCCCAGTCGGCATCTGAGAGAAATTTGTTCTGGGAGATCAGCTCCCCGATGCGTTTGGCCGCCTCCGGCCATTTCAGCGTGACCTTGGCATAGGGGGCCGTGATACTGCCGTGGCTGAACTCAATGCCCTTGCCACGGGTGTGGGTGAGATTGTCATTCCCGCCGCTATGACCGCTGTACTCGCCGTGATAATCCTTGAGGTATTTTTCACGCTCGGTCTTATCCTTGTGCGTGGCGTAAAAAGCGTATACGCCAAGGCGATAGTCGGTGCTGCCGTCCCATCCACGCAGCACCTTGTCGATCTCATCGGCGGAAATAAAAAATTGCCGGTCGGGAGCAAACCCGTCGGCAACGGTAAAATGAAGCGGCTCCCGTTGTAGATCACGGAGCCGCTCCAGTATCTCTTTCGGACGGTAAAAGCGAAAACGCAAAAGGTCTTGCCCTGCATCCAGCGCGGCGTTGAACGCCGTCCATTCGTCCACGCACTTTTGCAGCGTATCCGGCGCACAGAGAAGCTCATAAATTTGCTTCTGCGTTTCCGGATAGCCGCCCTTGACGGATTGCGCCAGCATGGCCAGCGGCAGAAATCCCGCGTTTCTCGCTTCCGTTGTCATGTCCCGGCTGGTGTAGGCAATGCTGTCAGCAAGCCGCATCCGCTCGTAGTGATCGACCTCATCCAATTCACTTTGCGGCATATACCGCCCCAGCTCCAACAGCTCCCGGATACGCTTTGCCGCTTCCTCCCAGGAGATCAGTGTGGCATTGCTCCGCTGCGCCGTGCTGCCGCGGGCAATACGCATCCCCTCGGCGTCATACCAAAGCGAAACTTTCTCTCCGCCAAAATAGAAGCCTGCACCGTTCTCGCCGTAGTGTTTTTGCAGGAATGCGGCGTTGTCCGGCTTATCCTTCATAAAGTAAGCGCAGATGATCAGCCGGCTATGCTCATCGTTGGATCCTACGCACAGGGCTTCATCCATGATCTGCTGCGGCAGCTTGGGATGGGAGGACAGTGGTGCGACCGGTGTATCCTCCGGTTGGTCGAACGCAGGCATATCAAACAGCGTAAGCTGCTGTGATTCCATCGGCACAAACGGTTTGATCTCGGTGTTGACATAGTATTCCCGTTTGTCAATGAGCTGTGCCGTAAAGCCTGCCACCAGCTTCCATGAAAAAACGCTTTCGCTGGTACGGGAAAGATATGCGCCCTCCCACATGAGCAGACCGTTTTTCTGCGGACGATACCCCAGCCGTGCTCCGTCTGCAAGGATCTCGGTGAAACGGTCTTGATATGCCGAGCGGAGATATTCGGCACGCTCGGCCTCGTCCGGATGTGACCGGAAAAACAGTTCGATCTGCGCCTTCTTGTAGATCAGATCATCATTGCGGTTTTCAATGATGGCGAAAATTTTCTTTTCATCCAAAAAAGCGGGCAGCTCAGAGGTTGCTTCCTCCGCACTGTCCGCTTCTTCGGGTTCGGTGTTCAGCTGTAGATCAGCTCCGCCAGCACTGTCCCCTCGGCGGCGTTTCTCAGGTTGTTCATCAGCCCCACCCACTTCATCGGGTCGGCGGCTTTCAGCTCCTCCGTCACGCCCTCGGCCTGAGCCATCGCCGTCACCGTCTGTTCCACGCGCTGCCGCGCCGTCCGGTCGATCTCCGCCAGATGCTCGTTCAGCCTGCCCGATGTCAGCAGGTTCGTGAACAGCACCTTCCGGTGCTCCTTCAGATACCTCCGGCGCAGCAGGCCGTATTTCCCAAGGGCTGTTTCCGGCTCCTGCGGCGGCAGCAGGAGCCGTCCTTCATCGTGTATGTCAGTTCCATGGTTTTCGCTCCTTTCGGTCTGTGTTTCTGTTTGCTTGTCTATAGGATACTCATTTTCCGGTGCCTGTGCAATTGTGCGAATTTGCTTTTGACGGCTTCGGACGGTCAATGCGATGGCGCTCAAACCGCTTTCGGCAATATCCCGTGTGGCCACGCCCAGGGCGTTCAGCGTTTCCGGGGTATTGAAATTGAACACCTCGGAGAAATCCTCCGGATCAAAATATTCATCCGGTTCCAGCCCGCAGCGGCACATCAACATATACGCCGTACTGTTCTCCAGCAGACGGCGATAGAGAACCGACAAATTCAGCTCGTCCAGTTCTTCCAGAAGGCTGTTGTCCCGGCAATTCTGCAGATCATCAAGATAGTCCGTCATATTGTCCGCCGCAGCGTTTTCCATGGCGGATACTATGGCTTCCTCCAATGTGCCTTTATCGTCCAGCGCACCGAATCGGTTTTCCAATGCTTCGATCACATCCGGCTCCTGCTCGGTAGGCACCTGCCAGAGCGGCACGGGGCGGGACAAACGGCTTTCGTGGGTGTCGGATATATCAAAATAATACTTGAGGCGCGTGCGCCCCGGATAGTCCCGATCAAATACGGCAATGCCGGTAGCACCCTTATTGACCCATCGGCCGAATTGACGGTTCCAGCGCTCTATCTCCAACACAGCCGTTGCGTCCGGGCGCTGTGCGTGTACCAGCACCTGCTCCTCAAAGGGCAGCTTATAATTCCGGCAGGCAGAGCGCAGAAATGCCGTCCACCGGTCTGCGCGGGCCAGTGCGGCGATCTCCTGCCGGTAAACCTCCGTGATCTCCTGAAATCTGCGTGCCATGGGCAGCACCTCCTATCTTTCCTTTGGTTTTTCCCTGTCCTTTTTCAGCAGGTATTTATCCATATATTCCCTGGCCGAACACAGATCGCCGGTGTAGTTCCAGTCGTTTTCCGGGTCGATATGGCGGTAGGCGTTGTTATTGTACCGGTTCGGCTCCAGCTTGATGGGTGTCGCAGACAGCAGCGTTCCCCAGTGGTTAACCATGATCCAGCGGCCGATCTCCACGGGGATCCCGCACTGATCGTCGTCATTGCGTACCTCATAGAGATACAGCCCCTTGGGCACCGTGTTTCGGTCTACCCGCAGGCAGGTAAAGAGCATGGGACGGTCAAACACCTCCACCAGCTCAAAGCGTTCTTTTCTTGCATCAACAGACATACCGTTTTCCTCCTATCTTTCTCGCGCCGCTTCCCGGACGGGCGGAAACCGCCAGCCGTAGACCCGCCCGATCTCGTCGCCCAGGCGCTTTGTCACACGGGTCACATCGGCGCGGGTGGCGGTGCCGCTGTACAGCTTTTCTTTCAGCCGGTCGATCTGTGCTTCGCTCACATTCTCCTTGTAGGCACGGTAGAGATAATGATTCGTGCCGTCGTGATGTACGGCATCGCAGCGCAGATCGCCCAGCCGGTTTACATACCATGTGGAATAGTCCATCTCAGAATACAGGCAATCGCGGATATTGCCGCTTTTGATCTCGGCATAACCGGGATACCGCCCATCCCATCGACCGATGTCTGCGATCAGCAGAATGGGGCGGGAGAGCTGAATGTTCAGATTGCACCGCTCGTCATCGAGATAGTCGTTGTTCTGCTCGACCATCAATTCCATCCGTTCCTGCTCGGAAAGCTCGGGGTACTGTTCCTCCAGATCGCCCCTCCAATCCTCGTAGTCCGGATCGCTGCTCCAGATAATATGTTTCTGCTCGGTCATCTTGTGTCACCTCGGTCTTTCTCCCGGCGCTTTAACGGCTGTCCCTGTGCATCGTAGTTGGCGGGGTCGGCAATGGGCTTGTCAAAGCCGAACATGGAGCCGCCCTTCATGGCCTCCTCCTGGGCACGGGTCACGCCCAGTTTGCGGTTATATTCCTCCACCAGCGCACGGGCTTCCTCCTTTGAGGTGTGGGGAATGTCCGTCTTGTAATAGCCGGTTTCGCCCCGTTTCAGGATCACCACATTTCCGGTATCCAGCAGGAGTGAGTAGCACTGCTTCGGGAGTGACGAGCGAAGCGGCACGAAGGTGCTGCCCGTCTGCTCCATCTGCTGGGCAAACTGCGCCATGCCATACAAATGCCCGCTGCCGATTTCGGCCCGGTGGTCGTCGATATACCGGCAGGCGTGGTCACGCTGCGTGCCATCCGGCCGAATTACACGGATGCTGTCCCCGTCCGGGATGTGGAACAGGGTCTTTCCCTGCGGGTTCACAAAGCAGATGCCACGCTCGGCGTTTTTCAAATGCCGGTCCAGTGCTTCCCGGCGATAACAGTAGATATACAGGTTATAATCGCCCTGCATGGGATTCAGCCGCAGCAGATAGGCATACTCCGGCGTATCCACCCGGAATCCGTACTGCGGAATAAAATCCTCGGCAAACACACTTTCTTTGTGTTCATAGCAGTATCGGGAAAGGCTGCTGCGGTTTTTGAAAATGCCGTCATAGCGCTCGTCAAAACGCAGGGCATTGATAAAATCATCAAACTCATCCTTGAACGCCTGTGTTTTCAGCTCCCCGCAATGATCCTCCCATGAGGTGAAAAAACCTTTCCCGCTTCTGTCCATATCGCCCCGCAAATGACCGATGCAGCCGGTCTGTTTGTCGAGTTGCTGGCTGCCGGTATAACAGTAGCTGCGCTCTGCCGGGGTCATGATCTTGATCTCAAAGTCCATTACCGTTCACGCTCCTTATCCTTGTTTTTCTGTTTGCGGCTTTGCTGTTGCCGTCGAAACTCCGTTCCCGCACGCTCCAACAGGTCGGCCTCGGCACTTTCACGGGTCATCAGGTAATGTCCCCAGAAGTAATTGCTGCCGTCCTTGCACTCCCATGTGACATACGGGGCGGGAGCCTTGGGGTTTTCCCCAATCACAAATTCTGCTTTGCCGATGTGCAGGGCTTCGACGATAACATATCCCACATTTTCTCGCTGCTCCATCCTTATCGCTCCTCTCTGAATGCCTCTTTTTTCTCGCGCTGACTCTGACGGTACTGCACAAGCCCCAGCCTTGCCCACTCCGGCAGTTCTTTTTCCTCCAGCGTGCCGAGAATGTCCGGACGCCGAAACCGCTCCTTGTGGCCGGAATACAGGTTGTGGCAAAAGCAGGAGGTGCCGCGGCTATTGGATGCTGCGCCGAAACCACCCTCACAAATGCAGATCTGATGTGTTGCGCCTTGATACTCCGGACGAAGCGCATCGGCGCGGATCACGACGATCTTTCCGCCAAGATCCATGCTATCGTCTACCGTATGGCAATCGTTTTTCGTAAGGAACCGGTCGTTGATACCCTGTATACGCGGCGTGTTCAGGGCGATTCGCGTCCTTTCTGCCTGCTGTGCCAGCCGCTCGGCAAAGATGCGCAGGATCTCCGGATAGCTGTCGCTGACCAATGCCTCCTCATACCGGGCAAACAGTTCGTTCTGCTCACAATAAGCGGTCATAAATCGCTGCCCCTTTTCGGCCTCCGGGTCATCCCCGACAATCAGCTCTTTATCCCCGATTTGAATTGCATGAAGAACGGTATAGCTGCCCGCC
>ERZ779658.1535-NODE-1535-length-16595-cov-3.246675_pt1 | contig 16595 bp, 9 predicted proteins | sample MGYA00511485_ERZ779658 | MGnify/ENA primary metagenome ERZ779658 (study PRJEB29588, sample SAMEA2162182) | human gut metagenome | biome: human gut; feature: human-associated habitat; material: faeces | place: Denmark | collected 2008/2010 ... | reverse complement strand
AAATCCTGTTAATTTTATAATATAAAATGGTAGTTGTCAATAATAATAAAATTTACTTATTAATTTTTAAAAGTTTATTTATTAATAAATTTAATACTATAAAATTTATTAAATTCATAGTAATAAGTCTAAATATAGCAGGCAATATAGGTATTAAATCTGCAATATTAAACCACCAATTAAAAAATGTTAAGCCTACTATAAATAATCCTAAAAGCAAAAGTGCAAGTGTTAGTCTATAAGGAGAAACTAGTAAAGCAGAATTTTCACTTTTTCTAGATTTAGATAGTGTAAATAATAACATAAGCCCTGAGACACCAGTAGATATTACACATAGTGTAGAATAATACTTACTTGGAACAAGTCCATTTTTATATAAAATAGATATTGTAAATATTCCAAGTATTGCAGTAAGGGCTGTTGGAATCGATTTTGAAATTACATTTTTTAAGAAATTACCCCTTATTTTTTCTTTGTTTGGCTCTAGTGCTAGCATAAATGAAGGAATACCAATTGTTACAACACTAATTAAACTTAATTGAATTGGAACAAAAGGGTATGATTCATTCATAAATAAAAACATTAAAGCAAGTACACTTGAATAAATGGTTTTTACTAAAAATAAAGAAGCAGAACGTTCAATATTATTTATAGTTCTTCTACCTTCGCTTACAACTTTTGGCATTGATGCAAAATTTGAATCTAGTAAAACTAACTGAGAAACATTTTTTGTAGCATCACTACCATTTGCCATTGCTATACTACAATCTGCAGTTTTTAATGCTAAAACATCATTTACACCATCACCTGTCATTGCAACGGTTTTTCCGCTTTTTTGAAGAGCAATTACTAAATCTTTTTTTTGTGTAGGGCTCACTCTACCAAAAATAGTATATTTTAAAGCAGCTTTTTCTAAATCTTTATCAGATGTGATTTTTGACATATCAACATAATTATCAAACTTATCAAGGCCAACAGATTTTGCAATTTTTGAGACAGTAACTGGATTATCACCAGAAATGATTTTAATATCAACTTCTTGATCTTTAAAATATTTTAGTGTATTTTTAGCTTCTTTTCTTATTACATCTGATATTAAAACAAAACCTAAAGCAGTTATATTGTTTGGTAAATCTTTATTGTTAAAGTTTTCATTAGAATGTGCAAGTAATAAAATTCTATAATTTTCAGAATAATTTTTAACTTTTTCTTCATAAATTTTAAAGTTATCTTTTAAAATAAATTCAGGAGCACCTATAATATAACTACCTTCATTTTCAAAATTAATTCCAGACCACTTTGTTTTTGAAGAAAATGCCACAATTTTATTTGGCTTAAATTCTATATTGATATCAGTGAAATAAGCTTTTATAGCTTGAATTGTAGAATTTTCATCTTCGGAAAATTTTGCAATATTAGCTAAGATATTTTTCATTTTATTTTTATCAATATTATCAAGAGGGATAAAATCATTTACTTCCATCCTTCCTTCTGTTAGTGTTCCTGTTTTATCAAGACAAAGAGTATCAACTCTTGCAAGTGTTTCAATACAATAAAGTTCTTGAACTAAAACCTTAGACTTAGAAAGCCTAATAACACTTACAGCAAGAACAGTACTAGTAAGAAGAACAAGACCTTCAGGAATCATACCAATAACAGCTGCAACAGTTTGAACAACTGCACTTTTAAAACTTCCGCCATCAATATTTAATTGATTTACAAAAAGTAAGGTCCCTATAGGAATGATTGCAAAAGTTAATATTTTTATAATTTTATTTAAAGAATTCATAATCTCAGAATTTATTTTTTTTACGTATTTTGCACCGCTAGAAATTTGAGCTGTATAATTATCATTACCTATATGTTCAACTTTGGCATAGCACTTTCCGCCAACAACATAACTACCAGACAAAAGCATGTCGCCAGAACCCTTAGAAAAACTATCGGGTTCACCAGTTATAAAAGATTCATTAACTAAAATATCACCTTTAATTAAAATACAATCAGTAGGAATCTGGTTGCCTGTATTAAAAACAACAATATCATCTAAAACAAGGTCATTTATAGAAATTTCTTGTATATTACCATTTCGAACTACTTTAACCTTAGAAGCAGCCATTATAGCAAGTTTATCAATGACTTTTTTAGAATGTATTTCTTGAAATGTACTAATTGCAGTATTAATAATTACAATACCCAAAAAAAGCATATTTTTATAAGAACCAACACAAAAAATTGCAATACCTAAAAACAAATTTAAAAAATTAAAAAGTGTAAAAAAATTCTCAAAAATAATTTGCTTTATACTTTTTGTAGGCACAGAAGTATCGTAATTTACTAAATTATCATGAAATCTGTTATTTAATTGATCATCATTTAAACCTATATTTATATCAGGATTATAACGCACCATAAATATTTCTGGCAATAAATTGCCACTAGTTCCGGGTTTGTTTGGCAATATTTTATTTTATAATTTTATATACTAAAATAATATATAACATAAATCAGCAAAAGACAATAAATAAAAGACAAAATAATGTAAAAAAATATAAATTCTTTTAATAAAGAAAACAACAAAGAAAACAAAGCTGTAAAAATATAGCGGATATTTGGTTAAAAATAATGATAAAAACAATTTTTTAGGCATTAAATAAAGCTGTTTGTAACAAATTGCCAAACAAACCCGGAACCAGTGGCAATTTATTGCCAATTAAACCCGGAACCGATGGCAATTTTTTAGAATAAAGTTGCTTTAAAACCTTGACTTCCGTAAGAGAAAAATGATATAATAGATAAGGTTTATTATCAATTTTAATTTAAATCAAAAATTTATTTAAAAAAGAGGAATTAGGTATAGAAAATTTTATGCAAATTTTAGTTGAAAAGCAGGCATCTAAAATGTATAAAACAGACTATATACTAAGAAGGACTTTTTTAAAATAATAAAATTTATATCTGCTTAAATTTTTTTAAGGAGTGATTTTTTTGAAACTAAAAGACGTAGTTTATGAGAAAGCATCAAGGAAAGATTTCGCAAAAGTTGGCGATTACATCGAAATGCCAAATCTTATCAAAGTCCAAAAAGATTCATATGACTGGTTTGTAGAAGAGGGATTAGGGGAAGTATTAAAAGATATTTCACCAATTGAAGACTATTCTGGAAACCTTGTTTTAGAGTTTTTTGACTATTACATGGAAGAAAAAACAAAATATACACTAGAAGAAGCAAAAGAAAGAGATGCTACATATGCAACAAGATTACATGTAAAGGTAAGACTAATTAACCGTGAAACAGGAGAAATTAAAGAACAAGAAATTTATTTAGGTGATTTCCCACTAATGACTAATAGTGGTACATTTGTAATAAATGGAGCTGAAAGAGTTGTTGTAAGTCAGCTTGTTCGTTCACCAGGATGCTATTATGCAGAAGAATTTGATACTAAAACAGGTAAAAGAACTTATACATCAACAGTAATGCCACTACGTGGAGCTTGGATTGAATATGAAACAGATGGGAATGATATTTTCTATGTTCGTGTAGATAGAACAAGAAAATTACCAGTAACATCATTGTTAAGAGCAATCGGTATAATTTCTGATGATCAAATAAGAAAATTATTTGGAGATGAAGAATTATTAACAGCAACAATTGCAAAAGATACAATAAAAACCCAAGAAGAAGCATTAATAGAAATATACAAAAAATTAAGACCAGGTGAATTACCAACAGTAGAAGCAGCAAGAAGCTTATTTAACGGATTATTCTTTGATAATAGAAGATATGATTTAGCAAAAGTAGGTAGATATAAATTCAACCAAAAATTAGCTTTAGCAACTAGAATTAAAGATAAAGTAGCTGCTAAAGATATAATAGATCCAGAAACTGGAGAAGTTTTTGTAACAGCAGGAGAAGTTATAACTAAAGAAGTTGCAGAAAATATACAAAATGCAGGAATAAATATTGTAGATGTTACATTTAATGAAAGAACTGTAAGAATTATAGGAAATGGAACTGTAAATATACATCAAGTATTACCAAATGTCGATTTAAGCAAATTACATTTTAAAGAATTAGTAAATTATTCAGTATTAAAAAATATTATTGACAATACTGATGAAAAAGATTTAGTAAAAACAATAGAGGAAAGATATAACGAATTAGTTCCAAAATGTATAACAACAGAAGATATAATAGCATCAATCAGTTATTTATTAAATCTTTCACATGGAATTGGTAAGCCAGATGATATTGACCATTTAGCTAACCGTAGAATTCGTTGCGTTGGTGAACTTTTACAAAATCAATTTAGAATAGGTTTAACAAGACTTGAAAGAGTTGTTAGAGAAAGAATGACAATTCAAGACTTAGATGTTGTTACACCACAAACATTAATTAATACAAAACCAATAACATCAGCAATAAGAGAATTTTTTGGAAGTTCACAACTTTCACAATTCATGGATCAAACAAATCCACTTTCAGAATTAACACATAAAAGAAGAATTTCAGCATTAGGACCTGGAGGTTTAACTAGAGAAAGAGCAGGTTTCGAGGTTCGTGACGTACACTATACACATTATGGTAGATTATGCCCTATAGAATCACCAGAAGGACCAAACATAGGATTAATATCAGCACTTTCATCATTTGCAAATATAAATGAATATGGATTTATTGAAACACCATATAGAAAAATAGATCCTGTAACACACAGAGCAACAGATATTGTAGAATACATGAGTGCAGATGTTGAAGATAATTACATAATTGCACAAGCATCAGAGCCAATGGATGAAAATGGTGAGTTTATAAATGACAGAATAAGAGTTAGATTTAAAAATGAAGTTATAGAAGTTGACAAACACATGGTACAATATATAGATGTTTCACCAAAACAATTAGTATCTATTGCTGCTGCCATGATACCATTTTTGGAGCATGATGATGCAAAAAGAGCTCTAATGGGAGCCAACATGCAACGTCAAGCAGTTCCACTTATGATTTCTGAAAGCCCAATAGTTGGAACAGGAATAGAATATAGAGCTGCAAAAGACTCAGGAATATTAGTTTTAGCTGAAGATGATGGAGTAATAGAAAAAGTTACTGCAGATGCAATTACAGTTAAATACAAAAATGGAAAAACAATAACACACAAATTACGTAAGTTTAAAAGAACAAATGGTGGTACATGTATAAACCAAAGACCAATAGTTGTAAAAGGAGAAAAAGTTAAAAAAGGAGATGCCATAGCAGATGGACCATCAACAAAAAATGGAGAAATGGCACTTGGTAAAAACGTACTTATTGCATTTTCTACTTGGGAAGGTTACAACTATGAGGATGCTATATTAATTAACGAAAAATTAGTTAAAGAAGATGTATTTACATCAATACATATAGAAGAATATGATTGTGAATGCCGTGACACAAAATTAGGACCAGAAGAAATAACACGTGATATTCCAAACATTGGTGATGACTCATTAAAAGACTTAGATGAAAATGGAATAATTAGAATTGGTGCAGAAGTAAGACCTGGAGATATCTTAGTTGGTAAAGTTACACCAAAAGGTGAAACAGAATTAACTGCAGAAGAAAGATTACTAAGAGCAATATTTGGTGAAAAAGCTAGGGAAGTTAGAGATACATCACTTAGAGTACCACATGGAGAAGCAGGAACAATAGTAGATGTAAAAATATTTACTAGAGAAAATTCAGATGAATTAGGACCTGGAGTTAACCAAGTAATTAGATGTTATATAGCAACAAAAAGAAAAATATCTGTAGGAGATAAAATGGCTGGACGTCATGGTAACAAAGGTGTTATATCAAGAGTATTACCAGAAGAAGATATGCCATTTATGCCAGATGGTACACCAATAGACATTTTATTAAACCCACTAGGAGTTCCATCTCGTATGAACCTAGGTCAAGTGCTTGAAGTTCACTTAGGAGGAGCTGCCAAAGCATTAGGATGGAAAATATCAACACCAGTATTTGATGGTGCAACAGAAGCAGACGTTAGGGAAGCTTTAAAAATGGCAGGAATGAGTGAAGACGGAAAAACAATTCTATATGATGGAAGAACAGGAGATCCATTTGATAAACCAATTACAGTTGGAGTAATGTATATGTTAAAACTTCACCACTTAGTTGATGATAAAATACATGCTCGTTCAACTGGACCATACTCTTTGGTTACACAACAACCTTTAGGAGGAAAAGCACAATTTGGTGGACAACGTTTTGGAGAAATGGAAGTTTGGGCACTAGAAGCATATGGTGCATCATATACTTTACAAGAAATGTTAACAGTAAAATCAGATGATGTTGTAGGACGTGTAAAAACATATGAGGCAATTGTAAAAGGAGAAAATATACCTGAACCAGGAGTTCCAGAAGGATTCAAAGTACTTGTAAAAGAACTTCAATCTTTAGGATTAGATATAAAATTACTATCACAAGACAATAGAGAATTAGAACTAAAAGAAAATATAGAAGATGGAATTGAATATGATCCTGAAAGAGATAAAGAAGGATTAGAACAAGAAGAAGTTGTTGAAGATGGTGAGTTAGAAGATGGCTACACTGAAGAAGACGAAATGGCTGTAAATGATGAAGACAGTGATGAATTCTTTGAAGGACTTGATGATGAGGGAGAAAAAGACATTTTTGATAGTGACTTAGCAAATGACAATATGGATAATGATGACGATATAATAGAATAATATTTGTAGGGGGAAAAATAGTGGACGAATTAGAAATTTTTGATAAAATAAAAATTGGAATTGCATCAGATGAACAAATAAGAGAATGGTCAAAAGGTGAAGTAAAAAAACCAGAGACTATAAACTACAGAACATTAAAACCAGAAAAAGATGGTCTATTTTGTGAAAGAATATTTGGGCCAACAAAAGACTGGGAATGTCACTGTGGAAAATATAAAAGAGTAAGATATAAAGGAATTGTTTGTGATAGATGTGGTGTTGAAGTAACAAAATCAAAAGTAAGACGTGAAAGAATGGGACATATAGAACTTGCAGCACCAGTAGCACATATATGGTATTTTAAAGGAATACCAAGCAGAATTGCAGTAATGCTTGATATTTCACCAAGAAATTTGGAAAAAGTAATTTATTTTGCTTCATATGTTGTAACAGACAAAGGAAATACAGGACTTGAAAAATGTCAAGTATTAACAGAAAAAGAATATCATGAAGCAGAAGAAAAATACGGAAAAGGTTCATTTAAAGCCAAAATGGGAGCAGAAGCATTAAGAGAATTACTAGAACAAGTAGATTTAGATGAGTTATCTGCAGAACTATTAAAAGAATTAGAAAAAACAAGTGAACAAAAAAGAACAAAATTAGTAAAAAGATTAGACACAGTTGAAGCTTTTAGACAATCTGGAAATAGACCAGAATGGATGATAATGAATGTTGTACCTGTAATACCACCAGATTTAAGACCAATGGTACAATTAGATGGTGGAAGATTTGCAACATCAGATTTAAATGATTTATATAGAAGAGTTATAAACAGAAATAACAGACTAAAAAGATTACTAGAACTTGGAGCACCAGAAATAATAGTAAGAAACGAAAAAAGAATGTTACAAGAATCTGTGGATGCATTAATAGATAATGGTAGACGTGGAAAACCAGTTACAGGAGCAGGAAATAGACCATTAAAATCTTTATCAGATATGTTAAAAGGAAAACAAGGACGTTTCCGTCAAAACCTACTTGGAAAACGTGTTGACTATTCTGGACGTTCTGTTATAGTAGTTGGACCAGAACTTAAGATATATCAATGTGGGCTTCCAAAAGAAATGGCTGTAGAATTATTTAAACCATTTGTTATGAGAGAATTAGTTGGAAGAGGAATTGCTCAAAATATAAAAAATGCAAAAAGAATGGTTGAAAGATTAAAACCAGAAGTATGGGAAATATTAGAAGATGTTATTAAAGATCATCCAGTAATGTTAAACCGTGCTCCAACACTACATAGACTTGGTATTCAAGCATTTGAACCAGTACTTGTAGAAGGTAGAGCAATAAAACTTCACCCATTAGTTTGTGAGGCATTTAATGCTGACTTTGATGGTGACCAAATGGCAGTTCACTTACCATTATCACCAGAAGCACAAGCAGAAGCAAGATATTTAATGCTTGCAACAAACAACTTACTTAAACCACAAGATGGTAAGCCAGTTGCTGTACCTAGACTAGACATGATTTTAGGAAGTTACTATTTAACAATGGTTTTAGACGGTGAAAAAGGTGAAGGAACATATTATAAAGATGTAGATGAAGCAATAATGGCATATGAAAACCATGATGTTACAATACATGCAAAAATATTTGTAAGAGTAACAAAACAAATTGATGGAAAACTAAAAACTGGAAAAATAGAAACAAGTGTTGGTAGAATTATTTTTAACCAAGGAATTCCACAAGACTTAGGATTTATAGACAGAAAAGAAGATCCATTCCAATTTGAAATAAACTTCCCTGTAATGAAAAAATCAATGGGAGAAATAATTGAAAGAGTAATAAGAACACATGGATTAACAGAATCAGCAGAAGTTATAGATTATATAAAAGCATTAGGATATAAATATGCAACACTTGCTGGAATTACATATTCTATGGATGACGTTAAAGTCCCTGCAGCTAAAAAAGAATTATTAGCAGAAGCAGACAAAAAAATAGAAACAATAAGAAAACAATATGCAAGAGGATTAATAACAAACGAAGAACGTTATGAAGCAACTGTTAATGTATGGGAAGATACAACAAAAGAAGTTACAAAGGCAATGGAAGATAACTTTGATAACTTAAACCCAGTATATATGATGGTTAAATCAGGGGCCCGTGGTAATATTAACCAATTAAGACAAATAGCAGGTATGCGTGGTCTTATGGCAAGTACAACAGGTAAAGCAGTAGAAATTCCAATTAAATCATCATTTGCAGAAGGATTAGATGCATTAGAGTACTTTATTTCATCACATGGTGCGCGTAAAGGATTATCAGATACAGCTTTAAGAACAGCCGATTCAGGATACTTAACAAGAAGACTTGTTGATGTTTCACAAGATATTATAGTTAGAGAACATGACTGTGGAACAAATGACGGTATAATAATTTATGACATAAAAGATGGAAATCAAGTAATTGAAAAAATGCAAGAAAGATTACTTGGAAGATATGCAGTAGATGATGTTTATGATCCAAATACAAACGAATTAATAGTAGATAATAATACAATGATTACAGAAAGTATAGCAGAAAAAATAGTATCTGCAGGAATAGAAAAACTAAAAGTTCGTTCAGCACTAGGATGTAGAACAAAACATGGTGTATGTCAAAAATGCTATGGAATGGGATTAGCAAGACGTGATTTAGTTTCAATAGGAGAGGCAGTTGGAATTATAGCTGCACAATCAATTGGTGAACCTGGAACACAGCTTACAATGAGAACAATTCACTCTGGTGGTGTTGCTGGTGTTGCCGATATTACACAAGGTCTTCCAAGGGTTGAAGAATTATTTGAAGCTAGAAAACCAAAGGGTGTAGCTGTAATTACTGAAATTGCAGGTAAAGTAAAAATAAAAGAAACAAAGAAGAAAAAAGAAGTTATTGTTACATCTAAAGATGATTCTAGAACATACACAATACCATTTGGAGCTAAAATGAAAGTAAAAGACGGAGATTTAGTAGAAATTGGAGATGCATTAATAGAAGGTTCAATAAATCCAAATGAAATTTTAGCAATAAAAGGTCCAGAAGGAGTATATGAATATTTAATTTCAGAAGTTCAAAAAGTTTATAGAAACCAAGGTGTTGATATAAATGATAAACATATCGAAGTTATAGGAAGACAAATGCTTAAAAAAGTAAAAGTTGCAGATAATGGAGATACAAAATTAGCACCAGGCTCTTTAGTTGATATGTATGACTTTGAAGAGGCAAATGAAGAAGCCAAAGAAGCAGGATTAAGACAAGCAGAAGGAAAGAGAGTTCTTCTTGGAATTACAAAAGCATCACTTGCAACAGACAGTTTCTTATCTGCAGCATCATTCCAAGAAACAACAAGAGTTCTTACAGATGCAGCAATAAAAGGAAAAACAGACGATTTATTAGGATTAAAAGAAAATGTTATAATTGGTAAATTAATACCAGCAGGAACAGGAATGCAAGTTTATCAAGACACAAAAATTAGTACAGAAAATGAATTAGAAGAAACAGCAGATGTAGAAAACATGTAATTCAAAGGAAAAGTAAATAAGCACTACTTGCTTTGTAAGGAGGAACTTATGAAAAATAAAAAATTGGTTATTCTTTTGGCAATAGTATTAGTAATAATTTTAGGAGTTGCAATATATTTTGCAATTCCTAAAAACAATAATAATGCCCAAAAAGAAGAACAAAAATTAGAACAAGAACAAGTAATAGAAGAAGGTCAAAAACAATATAGTCAAATTAACTTAGAAAATACAGAAAATGCAAAAGTTGAAGATGGTAAAAAAATAAATACATCTGAAAAACTTTTACAAAATAAAACAATAGACGGAATAAACATAAAAGATATAAAACTTGTTGCAGAAAATGGAACTACAACCTTAACTGCAACAGTTGAAAATAAGTCACAAAAAAAGATTAATGCAGGAAAAATAACAATTAATTTTACAACAAATTTGTTGACATATTTACAAAAAAAGAATACTATATATATAGAAAATATATGGAGGTGGTAAATGTGGCAATAGCAACTAATATTCTACAATGTCTGATTCCAATTTCTCAATTTAATAAAGGTCAGGCTTCAAAGATATTTGACAGACTTCATGATGAAAAGGAGCTGATTGTTTTGAAGAATAATCAGCCCTCAGCAGTTATTCTGTCACCAGAGGAATATACAAGACTAACGGAGATTGAAGAGGATTATTATCTTCTGATTGAAGCTAATAAGCGTATTGAAGATAATGGCAATAAAAAAACGGTTTCTATGGATTATGTTATGAGAAATCTTGGTATAGACGAAAAAGAGCTTGAAAATGCGGAGGATATTGATATCGAATGATATGGGGGGATTGAGTTTTTACAGGAAGCAGAGAAGGATATGAAAAGGCTCGACCATTCCGTTCAGATTCAGGTTATGAAAATAATTGTTATTTCAGCGCGTACTGATGAGCAGGTTTATAAAGAAGAGTCAAAAAGAAGAAAAGAACATAATATTTAACACAAATGCACCGTAAGTATGTTAGAGATATACTTACGGTGCATTTATTTATGCATAATTAATTTAAAATACCTTTAGCGTACAAAAAGATATGCCGTATATCCCACATACATAAGAATACATGCAGCACCTTCCCATCTGCTCATTGTCTTCTTGGTAAATGCGAAGAGAAATAATACAATTCCACTGGCAAGAAGTATGATACAGTCAATAAGTGATTCAGAAAGAACGTGAAGAGGCTGTATCGCAGCAGACATTCCTAAGATAAATAATATATTAAATATGTTAGAGCCGATTGCATTGCCAAGCGCGAGTCCGCTGTCACCTTTCCTTGTGGCAACTATAGAAGTTACAAGCTCAGGCAGGGATGTTCCGATTGCGACTATTGTAAGACCTATGAAATTCTGGCTTACACCAAAGTTGGCAGCTATGATACATGCTTTATCTACAACAAGGTTACCACCGAATATTACTGCTATAAGACCACCGGCAATATAAAGAAGACTCTTAGGCAGAGGCATTATTTTACAATCCTCAGCTTCCTCTCTGTTTTTAAGAGCTGATATTATCATGCATGTGATGTAAGCTGCCATTCCGGCAAGGAGAATAATGCCTTCAATTCTTGAAAGTCTGCCATCAATAAACATAAAGCAAAGAATAGCAGTTATTATGATATTAACAGGCATATCACGCTTGAGAATGTCACGGTTAGTAGAAAATCCTGCAATAAATGCACAGATACCTACAACGACAAGACCATTAAATATGTTAGAACCAACAACATTGCTGATTGCAATGTCATTACTGCCAGAGAGGGCAGCGTTAATACTAACAGATGCCTCAGGGGCACTGGTCCCCATTGCAACAATGGTAAGTCCGATGATAACGCTTGGTACTTTAAGGATTTTGGCAAGGGAAGAACTTCCCTCCACGAAGAAATCCGCGCCTTTTATTAATAGCACGAAACCGATGAGTAGTAACAAATATTCCATAATAAGCTCCTTTCTTGCGATAAAGGAATGGAATAATATAAAAAGAGACCTTTATCGCATCAAAAATGAATTGATAAAAGTCTCGTTAATTGTAATAATAACCGGCTGTTCAGCGTGATGACGATTACTATTGCACCGGATACGATGCTAACTACTCCCTCTTATTAACATTATACTAATATATATGTGTAAATGTGTCAATTAAATATTATAATTCAGATTATTTTTCACAGAGTGATATAAAATACTCATGAATTCTTGTGTCACCTGAAAGCTCAGGGTGAAATGCAAGACCAATCTGGTTATTATATTGAACAGCAACGGTTCTGTCATCAACAGCTGCAAGAACATCAACATTATCCTTGATTGATGAAATGTATGGCGCACGGATAAATGTCATTGGAAATTTATCAAAGCCTTTCATAGGAGCAGTTCTTACAAAGCTGCCTAACTGTCTTCCATATGCATTTCTTTTTACAGTGACAGGCAGAGTCCCAATATGTATACTGTCGTCATTGTCAATGTGTCCGGCTAAAAGAATCAGACCGGCACAGGTTGCAAGTGTTGGAAGACCATCTGTTATTAAAGACTTAATTGTAGCAAGCATATCCAGCTTTCTTATAAGCTGTCCCTGAACAGTGCTTTCACCGCCCGGAAGGATAATTCCGTCAATGCCATCAAGGTCTTTTCTTTGACGTATTTCAACTACTTCATGTCCGATTTTTTCAATGATATGTTCATGCTCAATGAATGCACCCTGCACAGCAAGTACGCCTATTTTCATATTATCTGCCTCTTTCTTCCATGATTATCTGGATTTCACTAGGATTAATACCAACCATGGCTTCACCTAAATCTTCTGATAATTTAGCAATAAGTGCAGCATCTGTGTAGTTAGTAACAGCCTGAACGATAGCGGAAGCTCTCTTAGCAGGATTTCCAGACTTGAATATACCGGAACCTACAAATACACCCTCAGCACCTAACTGCATCATAAGTGCGGCATCTGCAGGAGTAGCAACACCTCCGGCAGCAAAGTTTACTACAGGAAGCTTTCCGTTATCATGTACATAGAGGACAAGGTCATATGGAACCTGTAACTGTTTAGCTTCCTCGAAAAGCTCGTCCTTTTGCATAGATGTTATTTTTCTGATTTCAGAATTCATCTTTCTCATGTGTCGTACAGCCTGAACAACATCTCCCGTACCAGGTTCACCCTTTGTTCTTATCATGGATGCACCCTCATTGATTCTTCTTAATGCTTCTCCTAAATCTCTTGCACCACATACGAAAGGTACTTTGAACTGGGTTTTATCAATATGATATATATCATCAGCAGGAGATAATACTTCAGATTCATCAATATAGTCGATCTCAACTGCCTGTAAAATCTGTGCTTCAACGAAATGACCAATACGGCATTTTGCCATAACAGGAATACTTACAGCATCCTGAATACCTTTAATCATCTTAGGGTCGCTCATACGCGAAACACCACCTGCAGCCCTGATATCGGCAGGGATTCTCTCAAGTGCCATAACAGCACATGCACCAGCAGCCTCTGCAATCTTAGCCTGCTCAGGAGTAGTAACATCCATGATTACGCCACCCTTTAACATCTGTGCAAGTCCTTTGTTTAATTCATATTGTGAATTTGTTGTCATAACTGACCTCCTTGAAAATGAATTTTATGAATTGATTTTTACATATAATATTGCACAACTGGTCATAAAGAAATATCCAATTTAATAAAAATGTCACATGCCAGAATAAGGTCAGAATAAATCAGGAATATGGTCAGATGAAAACTGACTATAAAAAAATTGTCGAATTATGTCGAACGAAAACTGTCAGTCTGATTAGTAATCAGCAGCTTTTTGTATTATAATAGAACATATTTTATAAATATGTAGGAGATGGAAAGTAAGTGCGTAGGATTAAAAGCTTTTTGATTATAATATGTATGCTAAGCATATATGCAGCTTCTTTTTATGGCTGTGGGAAAAAAGAATGGTCAGACAGTCACAATAATGAGGCTGGATTGCCGGAAATAGTCATAGGAAGTGACAACTATCCGCCATATAATTATGTTGATACAGATGGCAATGCTACTGGAATTGATGTTGAGCTTGCTACGGAAGCATTTAAAAGAATGGGTTACAAGGCCAGATTCATATATATTGACTGGGAAGATAAGAAGAATCTTCTTGCTGACAGAACAATTGATTGTGCATGGGGAAGCTTTAGCATGAACGGCAGGGAGAATGAATACAGATGGGCAGGACCTTATATGACCAGCCGTCAGGTTGTTGCTGTGAATATGGAAAGTGATATATATTCTCTTGAGGATCTGGAAGGAAAGACGATTGCAGTACAGACTACAACAAGACCTGAGAAGATATTTCTTAGCAAGACTGATGAGCGTATCCCGGCTATAAGGTCATTAATAGCTTTGCAGAAGAGAGAACTTATATATCCTTTTTTAAGCAAAGGCTATGCAGATGCTCTGGCAGCTCATGAAACTGCAATACGCCAGTACATGGAAGATTATAATATTAAGTTCAGGATTCTTGACGAACCATTAGAGACAGTAGGACTGGGAGTAGCATTTGACAAAAATGATGACCGTGGGATAGAGAAGCAGCTTACAGAAATTCTTAACCAGATGAGAAATGATGGTACAGAGAAGAAGATAATCAGCAGATATATTCCTGATGCTGATAAATATCTGGAGGTGGACAGTTATGGAAAATAATACCATTACCAGAAAGAAAAGAAAAAGAATATGGCCGATTGAGATTATAGCAGGCCTGTTTATAATGATGATTGTGTTTTTTATTGCTGTAAATGTTGATATAAAAACTACACAGGAAACACTTTCAGATACTGCGCATTATATTAATGAACAGTGCAACAGCTTTACAAGACTTAATCTTGCGTCAGAAACCAAGAGCCTGCTCAGGGTAATTGAAAGTGCGCAGCAGATAAAACATAATATCACATATGAGCGCAGCCTTTCAGATAAAGATATATTTACAGAAGAATTTATCAAAAAGAATATGCAGGAATGTTATCTGACGGCAGTTATAATCATGGATTCAAAAGGTAATCTTATAGCACAGGAATATACAGATGAATATGGTGCAGATGAGCTTAACGAATATCTTGACAGTACTTCACTTATTGATGTTGTTGATAATACTGAAAAAACATACGCAATAAGAATTGACTGTGAAGATGGTTCATATGTTGACCTTGCAGCATGTGGTATGGCGGATTCAAGTGGGATAGTTGTTGTTTATTACCACACACCGGCAGAGTATGTTAATAATTACAATCTTTCATTTACACATATATTATCAGGTTATGATGACAGGGAAGATGGAAAGATTGTTGTTACAAAGGGAAATCAGATAATAGCGTCTAATGATGACAGTATGGTTGGTGAAGATATTGATAAATATAATGTTATTAAGAAGATAAAGGAGACTGGTGCAAGTGGCAAAATAGTACATGCTGATAGTAACAGAAGGTGGGGTTCACATAATTATGGTCTTATGGAACGTGGGAGAGATTATTATGTGTATGTTTATATGCCGGAAAGAAATGTTTTTAAGACAACACCAAGAAATATGCAGTATACATTTGTTGCCTATATGTTTGCTGTACTTGTACTTAATATGATGCGCTGGAAAACGGTTCAGGGATATGAGCGTGAACAGTATGAAATGCAGCAGCAGTATGCAAAGACACTGCAGGAAAAAAATGAACAGCTACAGGAGGCAGTACGCCGAGAGGAAAAGGCTAATGCTGCCAAGACTGATTTCTTATCAAGAATGACACATGATATAAGGACGCCGCTTAATGGCATAATCGGATTGTTAAGAATTGATGAGAGCCATAAAGAAGATACAGATATGATTAATACTAACAGAAAGAAAATGTCAATAGCTGCTAATCATCTTTTATCACTTATTAATGACATTCTCCAGATGAGTAAGTTAGAGGATGGCCAGATTGAGCTTTCAAGAGAGATTGTGGATCTTAACAAGCTTGCAAAGGATATTATTACTATAGTTGAACAGCGTGCCTCAGATTCAGGTGTCAATCTTAAGTATGACAAGGTGGCAGGAAAAGTTATGTATCCATATGTATACGGAAGTCCTCTGCATTTACGCCAGTTATTTCTAAATATATACGCTAACTGCATCAAATATAATAAAGCAGGAGGAATGGTTTCAACATATTTTAAATGTATTGGAACACAGGATGGAATTGTTACATATGAATGGACTGTTACTGATACGGGAATTGGCATGAGTGAAGAATTTCTTGAACATATATTTGAACCA
>ERZ779658.1529-NODE-1529-length-16684-cov-3.882494_pt1 | contig 16684 bp, 14 predicted proteins | sample MGYA00511485_ERZ779658 | MGnify/ENA primary metagenome ERZ779658 (study PRJEB29588, sample SAMEA2162182) | human gut metagenome | biome: human gut; feature: human-associated habitat; material: faeces | place: Denmark | collected 2008/2010 ... | reverse complement strand
AAAAGCCGCGCTTGCGCGCGGCAATAAAAAAAGGAGCCTCTTTCGAGGCTCCTTTTCAGATGGCATCAGCCATTATATCCAAAGAAATTATTGAAGAAATCCCAAGGATTGGAGTAGTAGCCGTTGCCGCCGTTGCCGTACCCGCCATTGCCGTACCCGCCGTTACCATTGTAGCTGTTGTCGGTGCTCTGGTCGGAATTGTTCGTTTCCGCCGATTCGGGAACAGCGTCGAAGGTGAGGGGGACTTCGATCGTTTCGCCGCCGCGGTACACGGTCAGCGTCACGGTGTCGCCAGCGGTGTAGGCCTTCTTGGCGGCGACGAGGTCTTCATAGGATGCAATATCCTTGTCGTCCATCTTCGTGATGACATCGCCGAGCTTGAGCCCCGCCTTGTCGGCGGCGCTGTCCGGGTCAACGGAGCAGACGAAGACGCCCTCGGTCACGTCGTAGCGATACTGCTGCGCCATCTGCGCGTTCATCGTCTGCGGCGTGATGCCCATGTAGGCCTTGCTCGTCACATAGCCGTTTGTCATGATGTCCTCAACGAGGGAGAGCACATCGTTGATGGGGATGGCGAAGCCGATGCCCTCAACGGTGGTGTTGGAATAGCTCGAATACTTGGCGGACACGATGCCGATGACCTCACCGTAGCTGTTGAAGAGCGGGCCGCCGGAGTTGCCGGGGTTGATGGAGCAGTCGACCTGGATCATGTTGAACGGCGTGCCGTCAACATTGATGGCGCGGTTGACGCAGGAAACGATGCCCTCGCTCATCGAGAACGTCAGCTCGCCGAGGGGATTGCCCACGGCGGCGACGGATTCGCCGATGGCGACCTTGCTCGAATCGCCCAGCACCACGGGCGTTGCGCCCGTCACGTCGATCTTGAGAACGGCGATGTCGTAGTCCTCATCGCTGCCGATGACCTTGGCGTCATAGGTCTCACCGTTGTAAAGCGTTACCTTCACGCTGCTCGCACCGGAGATGACGTGGTGGTTCGTGAGGATGTAGCCGTCCTGCGTGATGAAAAAGCCCGTGCCGCTCGCCGCGGTCTCCACGGTCTGGCCGAAGTAGTTGGTCGTGGCGGAAACGTTGATCGAAACGACGCTGTTGACGTTAGAGGCATAGACCTCCGACATCGACATCTGCGTCTTGCCGTCGACCTTGACGGTCTGCACCTGCGCGACCTCGCGGTCGCTGACCTGAACGCTCGTCTTGTTCACCTTGGTCGTTGCGCCGCTCACGCCTGCGCCGATGAAGCCGCCGACGAGCGCGCACACCAGCGCCAGCGCCACGATCTTGCCGGAAAGACCGCTGCCGCCCTTTTTCTTCGGGCTGCCGCCGGGATTCTTATCCCACGGGTCCTCGGCGTAGTTCTTCGTGTCGATCGGGGCGTTGGGGTTCTGCTCGTCGCCCTTGCGATAGCTGTAATGATACAGGTTGTTTTCGTCTTCGTACATAATGATGACCTCCTATGGAATGAGCCCCTTGTTTGCGGCCTCTTGACTTTCGATGGTGCTATCATAGGGCATATTTATGTATATTTCTTGAACGCTATTTGACGATTTCTTAAATTCCCGATGACTTTTTTAAGAATCTGTGATAATCGCGCGATTCCCCTTGCGCTTTCCTTTCCGTCATAATAAAATGAAACGCGACTTGAGAAAAAGGAGGCGGCGCACATGCTTCGCATCGACAATCTGAAGCTCCCCGTGGGGGTAAAGGAAGACAAGCTGCGCGCGGCCTGCGCGCACGCGCTGCGCGTGAGCGAGGAGGCGCTTGTTTCCGTTCATCTCCTGCGCCGCTCCATCGACGCGCGCGAGGGCGTGAAGCTCGTCTGCTCTGCCGCGGTCGAGGTCAAAAACGAATCCGGCGTTTTACGGCGCTGCAAGAATAAGAATGTGCAGCCCTACGCGCCGAAGAAATATACGCCGCCCGCGCCTGTTTCAGCGCCGGAGGTCTCCCCTGTCGTTATCGGCGCGGGGCCCGCGGGCCTTTTCTGCGCGCTGCTGCTGGCCCGCTGCGGCGCAAGACCCATTTTATTAGAGCGCGGGCGCGCGGTCGAGCAGCGAAAGCGCGATGTCGAGCACTTCTGGCGCACGGGCGAGCTTGATCTGACCTCGAACGTGCAATTTGGCGAAGGCGGCGCGGGCGCATTTTCCGACGGCAAGCTCAACACCGGCACAAAGGACCTGCGCCACGGCTATATTTTAGAGGAGTTCGTCCGCTTCGGCGCGAGCGAGGATATTTTAGTCGACGCCAAGCCTCATGTCGGCACCGACAAATTATATGTGGTGCTGCAAAATCTCCGCCGCGAGATCATCGACCGCGGCGGCGAGGTGAGGTTTTCCCACAAGGTTGTGGATATCGAGCAGAACAGCGGCAGCGTCACGGCGCTGCGCGTGAGCGCCCCCGAGGGGGAGTACACGCTGCCCACAAAGCACGTCGTGCTCGCGCCCGGCCACAGCGCGCGCGATACGTTCGAAATGCTGCAAAAGCGCGGCGTGCCGATGGAGCCCAAGCCCTTTGCCGTCGGCGTGCGCATCGAGCACCGCCAGCGCGACATGGACTTAGCGCAATATAAGGAGGCAGCGGGCCGCTACGGCCTCCCACCCACGTCGTACAAGCTCTCCTGCCACACGGAAAAGGGACGCGGCGTGTTCTCGTTCTGCGTCTGCCCCGGCGGCGAGGTCGTCGCCGCCGCGTCGGAGGAAAAGCGCGTCGTGACAAACGGCATGAGCGAATTTGCGCGCGACGGCGAGAATATCAACGGCGGACTTTTGGTCTCCGTTACGCCGGAGGATTTCCCGTCCGGCGATACCCTCGCGGGCGTCCAGTTCCAGCGCGAGCTGGAGGACGCGGCCTATCGCCTTGGCGGCGGGAATTACGCCGCCCCTGCCCAGCGGGTCGAAGATTTCCTCGCCCACCGTCCGTCAACGGGAGCGGGAAAGGTCGTGCCGACCTATCTTCCCTCCGTCCGCTGGTGCGACCTGCACGGCTGTCTCCCGCCCTTTGTGTGCGAGGCGCTCGAAGAGGGGATCCCGATGCTGGGGAAAAAGCTCAAGGGCTTCGCTTCTCCCGACGCCGTCCTGACGGCGGTGGAGACGCGCTCTTCGTCGCCTGTGCGCATCGTGCGCGACAACTTGAGTTTTCAATCCGCCCTGCGCGGTCTATATCCCTGCGGCGAGGGCGCGGGCTATGCCGGCGGCATCATGAGTGCCGCGGCCGACGGCCTGCGCGTCGCAGAAATGATTTTGGAGGAATTGAACCATGAATGAAAAAATCGGCGTCATCATCGACTTCCTGACTCCGGCATACGAAAAGACGCTGCGCGACACCGCCGCACGCTGCGGCTACGACATCGTCTTCTTCCCCTCGTCCAAGGCGGCGGAGGGCAATGTGGACGACTGCACGATCCTCTACGGCCATCCGTCCCAGCGCGTCATCGCGGGCGCAAGAAATCTCAAGTGGTACGCGAGCTGCTGGGCGGGCGTGGACCACTTCTGCCGCGACGACCTGTATCAGAATCCCGACTGCCTGCTCACGAACGCCTCGGGCGCTTACGGCACGACGATCGCCGAGCATTCCGTCATGGTCTCGCTGATGCTGCTGCGCCGCCAGATGGAGTACACCGAGATCATCCGCGAGGGCGGCTGGCGCGTGCTCCCGGGCGGCATCCACTCGCTCCACGGCGCGCGCGTCACGTGCCTCGGCACGGGCGACATCGGCACGGAATTTGCCCGCCGTGTGCGCGCGTTCCATCCCACGAGCCTGACCGGCGTCAGCCGCAGCGGCCGCGCGAACGCGGACTTTGACGCCGTCCACCCCGTCACGGAGCTCGATCAGCTCCTGCCGGAGACCGATCTTCTCTTCATGTCCCTCCCCTCCGTGAGCGACACGGTGAACATCCTGAACGCAGACCGCATGGCGCTGCTCCCGAAGGGCGCTTATGTCGTCAACGTCGGCCGCGGCACGGCCATCGATCAGGACGCGCTCATTGCAGCGCTGGATTCCGACCACCTCGCCGGTGCGGCGCTCGATGTCGTCGTGCCCGAACCGCTGCCTGCGGATCATCCGCTGCGCAAGGCCAAGAACCTCCTGCTCACGCCGCACGTCGCGGGCAACATGACGCTCGGCTACACCTGCGAGCGCAACGTGCAGCTCTTCTGCGAAAATCTGGAAAATTACGCCGCGGGCCGCCCGATGCATCACCTCGTCGACCGCAGAAAGGGCTATTAAACCGCGTCGCGTTCCGCCGCTTTTCCGGTGGGCGCAGCACATAAAAAGGCAGCAATATGAAAAATTCCCGCATCAAAAACGGTATCATGCGCATTGTGCAGGGTATCATCATCGGCGCGGGCGCGATTTTGCCGGGTATCTCCGGCGGCGTGCTCGCAGTCGTATTCGGCATCTACCGCCCCGCGATGGAGCTGCTCACGCACCCCAGGCGCGCGCTTCAACGCTACTGGCGGATGCTGCTCGCCGTCGGCATCGGCTGGGCGATCGGCTTTTTGGGCGGCGGCAGCGTGATCCTTGCGCTGTTTCACCAGTCGGAAACCGTCGCCACGTGCCTCTTCATCGGGCTCATCCTCGGCACGCTGCCCGACCTCTGGCACGAGGCGGGTACGCAGGGGCGCGGCAACGGCTCGTACATCTCGCTGATCGTCAGCTTCCTCGCCCTGTTCGGCGCGCTGATGGCCGTCAAGTTCAGTTCATTTGCCGAGATGCCCGCAAACTTCTGGGGCTTTCTCTTCTGCGGCGTGCTGTGGGGCTTCAGCTTCATCATCCCGGGGATGACGTCGTCGTCCATCCTGATGGCGGTCGGCCTTCTCACGCCGCTGATCGACGGCATTGCGCAGCTTGATTTCACCGTGCTCGTCCCATGGGGGCTTGGCATGGTCGGCGTGATGGCGCTCTTTGCCCGTATCGTGAGCAGGCTCTTTGATACGCACTACTCGATCGCCTGTCACGCTGTCATCGGCATCGTGCTTGCCTCCACGCTCATCATCATTCCGACGGACTTTGCCTCGACAGCGGAGATGGTCTGGAGCGTCGCGTGCGCCATCCTCGGCGCGGTGCTCGCGTATTTTGGCAGCAAGCTCCAGCCGCAGGAAGACGCGGAGATTGAGGCGAAATAAAAGCAGATACAAAAAGCTGACGGTCAAAAGATCGTCAGCTTTTTACGGTATCATCATTTGTGAGCGCTTCGCTTTTGCGCTTGCGCTTGTAGTGGTACATCATCCGGTCGGCGCGTTTGATCGCATCCTCTACGCTGCCGAGCACCGGATTGAAGCACGCATAGCCGACCGACACGTGCGGCAGGTGCTCGTTTTTCACTCGCCGTGCCGTCAGCTCGCGCAGGAATTCCGAAAGATACTTTTCCGCCGCCGTGTCGGAGATTTGCGCGATGACGCAGAATTCGTCGCCGCCGATGCGGTAGCAGTAGCCGACCTTGGAGAACACGGCGTAGATCGTGCTGCCGACCTCGGCAAGCACCGCGTCGCCCACGCCATGGCCAAAGGTGTCGTTGACGAACTTGAACTCGTCCACGTCGAAATAGTAGATGGCTGCGTGCCCGTGCAACGAGGCGAGACGGCTCTCATAGCTGCGGCGGTTCAGAAGACGAGTCAGCGTGTCGATTTTCTGCGTGAGCTCGGAATACAGGATGTAAACCATCAGAACATCGACCGCTGAGCACGCCCACATGATGCGCACTTCGGCACCGTACTGGAGGAACAGCCCACAGAAGAAAAAGACCGGCAGGATGATAACGAGCGCTCGATACAGGCCATAATGGTGCGAACTCTCGCTCAGCAGCTGACCAATGAACAGCAGAACGCCGCTGGCATAGGCCAGCACGTAGACCCAATAAAACGTTTCGTGATGATAAACGTTTTGTGCGTCGACCGAGAAGATGAAGCCGAAGAAAGCCGACAGCACCTCGAGCCCCGCGTGGACGCCGATGAGGGTATAAATGAGCTTTTTATGCTTGAGCGGCGTCATCAGGTCGCTGCAAAGCACAGTGATGATCGCCGCTGTGGATAACTCGATGGTCTTAACGAGGATGTGCAGCGTCCGCAGCGACGGATGGGCTCCGTCCATCCAAACGCCGAACCATTCCGATACCATGCATGCGATCACCAGTACGGAGATCGTGTAAACCGTCTGCTTTTTGTCATGCTCCATCAGATCATTGCCGCTCACGAGCATGTCCATGATAATCATAATAAAGACCGAAAGGAAGATGGTAGCCGAGTAGAAATCCGACATGGCGCGAACCTTCCTTTCTGATAGTTATATTCTTACTATATCACAGTTGAGAAAAACTGCAACTAAAAAACGTCGAATCCTGTCGCTATTCCAAAATTCACACGGAATCTGCCAGCAATTCGCTGTACTGCGCAAGGCTCTGCGTGGCGAGTTGCTGCATCGTCGACCAGTCCGCCGCGCCCGCACTTCCCTGCACCGCCACGGTGCGAAAACCCGCGTCCTTCGCGTTTTGGATCGCCGCAAGCGAGCCGGAAAAGACGATCGTATCGTCCTTTTGCGAGTGCAGGCGCTTCATCGCGCGCTCGAACATCGTGCCGCTGTCCGCCTTGCAGAGCGCGACGGATTCTGTCAGCACGAAGCGGAAATAAGAGTTAAGCCCCGCCTTTTCGAGCGCTTTTTGCGCGTCCTCCGCGCTGAGCGCCGTCACCGCGCCGAGCCACACGCCCTCCATCTTAAAAAGTGAAAGCGCCTTGTCGAGTCCCTCGCGCGCCGCGCCGTCGGGGGTGAAGAGGGTATCGCCCAGTGTAAAGATTGCGCTTTGTAGCCGCATATTCGGTTCCTCCTGCGTTTGAATGATGATTGCCTCTTATTATAATGCGCCCCGCCGTCATTTGCAATCGCGACAAAGAAGAATATCCTATGCAGCACGGTTCTGTATAAATTTACGGATGCATTCACAAAAGGATCTGAAAGACGGGGGCTTGACGCACTGCTTTGTGAAAAATGATGAACAAAAATACAGATTCAACGCTGAAATTTGGCATGATTAGGTATGAATATTCTCTTGACTATGTATTTTTATTGAGTTACACTAAACTCATCAACTTTCCGCCGCTGTGTGTGGCGGCATAAGACCACTCTGGAGGACGAAAACCATGAAACATTATCCAAACTCTGTCAGCAAAGCGCTCGCGCTGCTGATGGCCCTGGTAATGACGCTCTCGCTCGCGGTCACGTCCGCGTTCGCCGTCAGCTACCAAGACATGAACCCCAAGGACGATGCGCTGCTGGGAACGAAATTCCCGGTCGACGCGACCATCACCCTTGTCACCGATGAAAACGGCAAGGACGTGTCCCTCTCCATCCCCGTGTCCGGCATGACGAAGGATGCGCTCGCCGCGGCCGTCAGCGCCGGTACCGTCTCGCTCTCACTCGAGCGCGACGATTCCCGCCCCTACGTCAACGAAGAGCTCTTCCCCTATGCCTTCGCGGGCGGAGATCTCGACAGCTGGATGACCGAGGGCAAGGACGAGCATCAGTTCACGGACATCAAGCTGACGGCGAACGAGAAAAACGGCAAGGCCGTCCTCGACGTGAGCTTCCACGTGAATAACTACTTCTACTCCACCAACCGCAGAACCGGCGTGACGACGCCCGATTACAGCGTGCCCCATGTGAACGGCGGCTACTACATCGACCTGTGCGGCTACTTTAACCTGACGGCCCAAAATAGCGGCAAGACGATCGGCTCCGCACCTGTCAAGGTTGCGCCGTATGAAAACTTCAACACCATGTGGGAGATCTACAAGGAGCTCGATACGATCGTGGCAAACGGCACGAAAAACGGTCTCTACGTGGAAGAATTTTCCATGGGCCAGTCCACCGCGGGCCGTGATATGCCCTACCTGATCGTCGCCGACTCCAAGGCGAGCGTGAGCAAGTGGCTCACCCTGACCGAGCAGGCCGAGACCGATCCCGATGCCGTGCTCGCCCAGATCAAGTCCGGCGCGCTCGACGATATCCGCGTGCCCGTGATGTATTCCAACATTCACTCCAACGAGGTCGCCGCCACCGACGGCGTGCTCGACTTCGCCAAGATGATCACGAGCGAAAAGACCATCGACTACAAGACGCTCACCGGTTTCACCGCCGCGGGCGAAAAAGAGCTCAAGGAAGAGATGGGCCCTGTCGGAGCGGAGGGCAGCGTCGCCATCCCCGACCTCGTCAAGGATAAGGCCAGCTACTTAGGTTACCTGACGGTCGATAACAACGGCAAGTCCGGCAAGGTCGACCTTGAAAAGTATTACACCGTGAAGAGCGACACTGTAAACGTCAAGGACGAGCTGCTGTCCGACGTGTTCTTCATCCTCGTCCCCGAGGAGAACGTCGACGGACGTACTTACCTGACGAGACATTCCACCAATGGCTACGACCTCAACCGCGACAACTCCTTCCAGACCACGAGCGAGACGGCCAACATGCAGCAGCTCATCGGCACGTTCAACCCCATGTCGCTTGCCGAGTTCCACGGCCGCGTGCAGGCCTTCCAGTGCGAGCCCTGCGATCCCCCGCACGAGCCAAACTTTGAATACGACCTGCTCGCCAATCACCTCATCACCGGCGGCGAGGCGCTGGGCATTGCGGCAGTCGCCAACAACGATGGCTACAACAGCTATGTCATCCCCCAGCGCGATTACCTGAGCTACACCGGCAGCGGCACCGAGACCTACTGGGAAGACCCGTGGGACGATATGTCCACGAGCTACACCCCCCAGTTTGCCATGCTGCAGGGCACCGTTGCCTATACCGTTGAGCTGCCCGCCTACAACGACGATACCGCGCAGGCGGCGCAGTACGGTATCCTCGGCAACGCCGCCTATGTTGCCGCCGAAAAGATCTCCTATCTTGAATCCCAGGTCACCATCTATCAGCGCGGCGTGCACAACCTGAACTCCGACGCTTACAGCATGGTCGGCCAGTGGTTGTGCGACCAGAACGACGTCGAGGGCGCGGAGATGGACGTCTTCCGTCCCGAGTACAACGGTAAGGGGCAGAACGGCAACTTCTATCCCGAGTGCTACATCATCCCGCTCGACGGCAAGAACCAGACCAACCTCCAGGCCGCGGCCGACATGATGGAGTGGCTCACGAGAAACGACGTCAAGGTCAACGTGACTGAAAAGGAATTCACCTATGACGGCGTTACCTACCCCGCCGGTACGATGATCGTCTCGATGTATCAGGCCAAGCGTTCTGTCGCCAACGGCGCGCTGTATGACGGCACGCTCATCAACAGCTGGACGATCCTCTACTCCGAGGGTATCACCTCCTTCAATGAAACGCGCGGCTTCGACATGGTCACCGTGGCCGAGCCCGCCGCCTACAAGAGCATCTCCGCCGTCTGCGGCGACGCGATGGACCACGATGACGCGCTCGCTTACACCAAGGCGCTGACCTCTTACTTCGCGGGCGAGAAGGATAAGGACGTCATCCTCTCCAACGCCTCCGAGGATTCCACCGCCGCCGTCAACGAGCTCTTAAAGGCCGGCAAGACCGTCGGCATGGTCACGAGCGGCGACCACATGGGCGATTTCATCTGCTCCTACGCCGCTTATCAGACCGTCGCGGGCAAGTATCTGCTCTCTGCCATGGGCGTCGACAAGACGAGCGTGAAGGCGAAGATCATCACCAAGTCCCCGACCGTCTACATCTCCGGCACGCCCGCTGAAAGCGAGAAGGGCTTTGTCTACACGCCGCAGATCAGCCAGAGCGCAAGCTGGAACTACGACACCGCCGCGATGAACCTCATGGGCTTCACCACGACCTCCGACGTGACCAAGGCGGACGCCGCCGCAGGTGCGACGAAGCTCGACGCCGCCGCAAAGACCGCCGTGAAAAACGGCCTGCCGTACATCGGTTACAGCTATTCCGCAGCGTCCTCCGCCTCTGACCTCATCGCCGGTGTGGAATACACCGAGCTGGACGGCGCGATGGACTGCCTGACGCCTGTCGTCTATCCCAATAAGACCCTTGTGAACGCGAGCTACATTGCTGACGGCGACGGCATTCTCTATGCCTACGGCCTCGGCTACTTCTCCCAGATCCCCGCTGGCGCAGCGGTGCTCGTCAAGAGCGACAAGACCAGAACGCCGACCGAGGGCTTCGTTCCCACGAATACGGCCGAGCGCGCAGCCGGCTTCAAGGCCTACATGAACGGCGGCGTGCAGGGCTTTGCCTACAAGGAAAACGGCATGAACGTTGTCCTCTTCGCCAACTCCCTCACCCACAAGGTCCACCAGAGAGACGAGTATGCGTACATCAGCAACTTCCTCTTCTCCTCCGTCCTGAGCGACAAGAACTATGACGGCTCTGCGTCCCTGCCCTTTACCGACGTCGCCGACGACGCCTATTACGCCGACGCCGTTGCCTGGGCCGTTGCCAACAACGTCACCTCCGGCGTGAGCGCCACGAGCTTTGTCCCCAACGCGAGCTGCACGCGCGGCCAGATGGTCACCTTCCTGTGGAGAGCCGCCGGTTCCCCCGAGCCCAAGTCCACGACCACCGCGTTCACCGATGTCAAGAGCGGCGCGTACTATGAAAAGGCCGTTGCGTGGGCGGTGGAAAACAACGTGACCACCGGCACGAGCAGCACGACCTTCTCCCCGGATGCTTCCGTCACGCGCGCACAGGCCGTCACCTTCCAGTGGAGAGCGAACGCCAGCCCGGCTGCGGCCAGCGCGAGCAGCTTCACCGACGTCGCCGCGAGCGCCTACTACGCCTCCGCCGTCAACTGGGCGGTCGAGAACAATGTGACCAACGGCACGAGCACGGCCACGTTCTCCCCGAACGCCGACTGCACGCGCGCCCAGATCGTCACGTTCCTCTATCGCGCGATGGCAAAGTAAGCAGTCTCCAAAAACGAAAAATACGCTGTGGATGATTCCACAGCGTATTTTTTGTTGCTTGGATTGCGATTCGTTGTCAATTTTCGCGCAGGACCTCGCACAGCGCCGCGTGCAGGGCGGTAAAGTCGATGGGCTTTGATAAATGCCGCGACACGCCGCAGGCGCGCTCGCGCTCTAAGTCCTGCGCCAGTGCGTTGGCCGTCATCGTCACGATCGGAATGGCGGAGAGTTGGGGGTCATGCAACGCGCGGATGTGCCGCGCCGCCTCGTAGCCGTCCATCACCGGCATCTGCAAGTCCATGAGGACGAGGTCGAAATGATCGGGAACATGCGCGCAGAGCTTGTCGAGCGCCTGCGCGCCGTTGTATGCGTCCTCTGCCTCGCAGCTCGCGCTCTCTAAAAACGAGCGCGCGATGGCGCGGTTGATCGCGTTGTCCTCCACGAGCAGGACGCGCCTGCCGCGCAGCGGTGTCACGGTACTTTTCACTCTCCATCCCTCCGAAACGTTGTTGGTCTGCCGTTCCTACGGGTCCTCTCAAGGTTTTATTGTAACAGATATCTCCGAAATATCAACTAATATGTATAATAAATATTTCTAATGGAAAACTTGCGCCGTGTAAACTATATAGGGCAAAGGAGGCGCGCGGCGTATGTTGGATTTCTCGCAAAGGCTGAAACAGCTCCGCAGGGACAGGCACCTGACGCAGGCGCAGGTGGCAAAGCGCATCGGCGTGACCGCGGCGATGGTCTCGTCGTATGAGACGGATATCCGCCTGCCGTCCTACGAGGTCATGGTGCGTCTGGCGGACCTGTTCGGCGTCACAGTGGACTACCTGCTCTGCCGCCAGGACAAGCGCTTTCTCGACATCTCCGATTTGAGCGAGGAGGAGGCCGCGCTCGTGTGCGGCATGGTGGAGCTGCTGAAGAAAAAAGACGGAAAGAAGTAGAAGAGACGCTTTTGCAGTGAGCGTCTCTTTTTTGCTGCCATCAGAGCTCTTGCCGCCGCCTCCCCGTTGCAATATCGGGGGAAAACCGGTATAATGGCGGCGAGAAATAGCCGACACGGTCGGCAGTATGAGGAGGACGAGACCATGTTCAGACCTGTTCGCAAAAAGGCAAACGAGATCAGCGTGGAGGAGGCGAAAAAGCTCCTGCACGAGGCTCGCCGCGGCGTGCTGGCCGTCAGCGGAGACGACGGCTACCCCTACGCGGTGCCCATCAACTACCTGTACGACGAGGACGCGCAGGAGATCATTTTCCACGGCTCCAAGGTCGGCCACAAGGTGGATGCGCTCAAGAGAAGCGACAAGGTCTGCTTTACCGTTGTGAGCGGCGAGAGCGACGCGCTGTGCAAAAAGTTCGCGATGAAATACTACCCCACCGAGAAAATGGTCGACGACGAAGTCGCCGCCTCCGGCAAGGCCGTCCAGATGTTCCGCATCAGCATCGACCACATCAGCGGCAAAAAGGTGCAGGAGAGGTAATGAAAAAAGAGACGCGAAAGCGTCTCTTTTTCATTGCGATAAAATACTATCAATTTGCTGAGAAAATATAAGGAAAGCACTGTAAAGCAAAAAACTATCATTTTTTTGATAAAAGAAAAAACCCTTGAAATCATTAAGATTCCAAGGGTTTGGTGGAGACTGCTGGACTCGAACCAGTGACCTCCTGCGTGTGAAGCAGGCGCTCTAACCAGCTGAGCTAAGCCTCCAAGTTGGTGACCCGTACGGGATTCGAACCCATGTTACAGCCGTGAAAGGGCCGTGTCTTAACCACTTGACCAACGGGCCATATGAGACACGGGATGCTTTCGCATCCCGTGCTACATGGTAGCGGCACCTGGATTTGAACCGGGGACACTGCGGGTATGAACCGCATGCTCTAGCCAGCTGAGCTATGCCGCCAAATATTCCTGCTCGACAGGACAGAAGCTACTATACCAAATAAGGAGGCCTTTTGTCAATAGTTTGTCCGAAAATTTTTGCGATTTTCCAAAATCGGGGAGAGGGGCGCGCCCTCTCCCCTTACTTTTCATCAGCAAACGACGTTTTTTCCCTCCGACCAGACGGAGACGATGTTGTGCCGGTGCATCATGTAGATCGCGCGCTCGAAGCGCTCGCGCACCGAGAGCGGATGCGCGGCTTCGGTAAAGTCGGAGTCGTCGACGACAATGGCGTGGAGATAGTCGCCGGGGACAAAGCCGCCGTGCCCGCCGAAATACTCGTGTCCTGCGCTGGAGCCGAGGTAGTAGCCCTCCTCGACGGTCAAAAATTCGTCCTTTCCGTCGGTCTGTATGTGGCGGAACTTCGACGCGCGGATGGACATGGTGATGACCTTGTTCATCGCCAGCAGCGCGCCGCCTGCGATATCCGACCCGAGCGTGACGAGGTTGCCCTCGCGCAGCAGCGTCCGCACGGGCGCGACGCCCGAGCAGATGTTGATGTTCGACCCCGCGCAGTGCGCCGTGACGACGCCGTGTTCGCGCATGGCCTCGCGCTCGCGCTCGTCGGAGTGGACGCAGTGCGCCATGACGGTGTGATCCTTCCACAGCCCTGCGTGGTCGTAGCTCTCCCAATATTGCGCGCAGTCGGGGCAAAGCTCTTTGACCCACGCGATCTCACCCTTATTTTCAGACAGGTGCGATTGGACGTACAGCCCGCGCTCCGCGGCGAGCTTGCCGAGCCAGTTCATCAACTCGTCGGTGCACGATGGGGTGAAGCGCGGCGTCAGGATGGGCTTGACGGTCTTAAAGCGCCCGCACGCGTCCAGCCAGCGCAGCGTTTCGCGCTTGGACTGCTCGGTCGTCTCCTGAAGCTCGGGGCTGCCGTTGCGGTCCATGTTGACCTTGCCGACATAGCCCGTGACGCCCGCCTTTTCGAGCTCTTCCATCAAAATGAGCGTCGCGTCCGTGTGGAGGGAGGAAAACATGCAAACGCGTGTCGTGCCGCTCGTGATGAGGTCGCTCGCGAGCTTTTTGTAAATGCGGCGGGCGTAGTCGCTGTCTTCAAAGCGCGCCTCGGTCTTGAACGTGTAGGTGTTGAGCCAGTCGATCAGCGGCAGGTCCATGCCCATGCCGAGCATGGGGTACTGCGGCGCATGCAGGTGCATGTCGACAAAAGACGGCATGATGAGCGCGTCGCCGTAGTCGATGACCTCTGCGTCGGCGCTTTGCGGCACGGCCTTTTCAACGCTTTGGATGCTGCCGTCGTCATGCAGGACGAGGCAGCCGTGCTCGACGATCTCGAGCTTGCCGAGCGCCGGTGCGGAAACGAGATTGCCCTTGAGGATCTTCATATCAGTCACTCCTGTTTTAGCTTTGTGCAAAAGAAAAAGCGCCCCGCCCGGGGACTTCTCCCCCGGCTGAGCACTCATAGCAGAGCCTTTCGGCGGCTCCGTAGAAACTTTCGCGCCATGTAAGCGAAACTATATGAGTTTTTCTCCGCTGTCATCACCATACCACGCGAACGCGAAAATTGCAAGCGAAAAGCGGCGGGCGCGCTATGTCATATCGGCGCAAGTGCGCACATAGGATTGTCCCAAGAGGTGAAACGCGATGCAAAAGAAACGGACAGGACGGATGCTGTGTTCGCTCGCGCTCTCGGCGGTGACGCTCTGGGGCGTGAGCGTCACGGCACCGGCGAAGGACGCGCGCGACGCGCTCCGCTCGCTCAAGGACGAAACGCTGGGCGTGATGCTGCTGAGATATGAGCGCGGCGACGGTGGCGAGGACTTTCTCAGCCTGCGAACGTCGCTCGCGCTGCACGCGACGCCGCTTCTGCGCGAGGGCGAGGAAACCATCGCGCAGGCATGGTCGGCAGAGCTTGAGCAAAAGCCCGATGACAGCGCGGGCGAAACGGGCGACGCGCAGGACAGCGAGGGCACGGTGCTCACGCAGGAGGAGACGCCGGACGAGATCGCCGTGACGGAAAACGGCTCGCCCGCCCGCACGCTCAAGGCGTCCGACCCCTCGGGCTATACGGTATTCGGCAATGTGTACATCAACAACGGCTCGGATGCCGCGCTCGACGCCTCGATGCTCTCGGGCGATTATGCAGCAAAGCTCGGTGCGGAGGGGCCGCAGGTGCTCATCATCCACACCCACGGCTCGGAGAGCTACACCATGCCGCCGGGGCAGGAATACGACGTGTCCGACACGTTCCGCACGCTGGACACGAACTGCAATATGATCCGCATCGGCGACGAAATGGCGCAGGTGATGACCGACGCGGGCATTAGCGTCGTGCACGACCGCTCGCTCTACGACTATCCGAGCTATTCGGGCGCGTACAACCGCTCGCTCGCGTCGATCGAAAGCTACTTGCAAAAGTACCCCTCGATCTCGTTCGTGCTCGATGTGCACCGCGACGCGGTGCAGGACGCGAACGGCCAGCAGTTCAAGCTGCTGTGCGGCGAAGATAAAAACGCCGCACAGCTCGAATTCGTCATCGGGTCGAACGGCGGAGGCCTGAGTCACGATCTCTGGCGCGAGAACTTAAAGCTCGCCTGCGCCGTGCAGGAAACCCTGTACAAAGACTATCCGACCCTCATGCGCCCCGTCACCGTGCGCAACTCCCGCTACAACCAGCACATGACGACGGGCTCGCTCCTTGTTGAGGTCGGCACGGCGGGCAATTCGCTCGAAGAAGCCGTCAACGCCGCGCGGCTTTTTGCCGCGGGCTTTGCCAAAACGATACAAAACGGGACGTAATGGCGCTCTCGCCGCCAAAATAGACGGAAAGAGGCAAAAAAAGCACAAATTCTTGTCAAAGTTGCCGTGTTGCATTCTGCACAAAAATCCTGTTAAATGGAAGTTACCATTTCAATCGAAAAATTTCGTCAGAAATTATTTTTTCAGGAGGGGTAATTCCATGGAGCTTCTTCAGGAGCGCATCCGCCGCGAGGGCAGAGTCCTGCCCGGCAACATCGTCAAGGTCGACGGTTTCCTCAACCACCGCGTCGACACCCGTCTGCTCGAGGACATTGCGGACGAGTTCGCCAAGTATTTCGACACCAGCAAGATCACTGTCGTTCTGACGGCGGAGGCCAGCGGCATCGCGCTTGCGACCATCTGCGCGCAGAAGTACGGCGTCCCCATGCTCTTTGCCAAGAAGGCCAAGAGCGACAACATCGAAAGCGGCCTGTACCAGAGCGAGGTCTTCTCCTACACCTACAAGAAGAGAGTCACGCTGCTCGTCTCTCAGGAGTGGCTGAACGCGGACGACCACGTGCTCATCATCGACGACTTCATGGCCAACGGCGAGGCCATGCGGGGCCTGTGCGACATCGTCAAGGCCGCCGGGGCTGAGCTGGTGGGCATTGGCGTGGCAGTGGAGAAGGGCTTCCAGCACGGCGGCGACGCCCTGCGGGAGAAGGGCTATCCCATCCACTCCCTGGCCGTCATCGAGGAAGCGACCCCCGACCACATCACCTTCCGGGAGGATGATCCCGTATGAAAAAGGTTTTAGTGCTGGATTTCGGCGGCCAGTACAACCTGCTGGTGGCCCGCCGCGTCCGTGAATGCGGCGTATACTGCGAGATCAAATCCTTCCGCATGACCATGGACGAGGTCCGGGCCTTTGCCCCGGACGCCATCATCTTCACCGGCGGCCCGGCCACGGTGTTTGACCCCGGCGCTCCCATGATCGACCCGGAGATGCTGTCCATGGGTGTTCCCGTGCTGGGTATCTGCTACGGTCTGCAGCTGATGATGCACCTGCTGGGCGGTCAGTGCTGCAAGGCGGACACCCGGGAGTACGGCAAGACGGAGCTGACCCATACCGCCTCTCCCCTGT
>ERZ779658.1519-NODE-1519-length-16769-cov-1.761816_pt1 | contig 16769 bp, 38 predicted proteins | sample MGYA00511485_ERZ779658 | MGnify/ENA primary metagenome ERZ779658 (study PRJEB29588, sample SAMEA2162182) | human gut metagenome | biome: human gut; feature: human-associated habitat; material: faeces | place: Denmark | collected 2008/2010 ... | reverse complement strand
TAATGATGTTACCGTAGGTGTGGGGCAGGTTAATGCAATGGGACCTGAGGATATAGAGAAGATAAAAGCAAAGGAAGTGCCGTTTATAGATACAGTAACAGGTGATGGCGGGCTTGATGTAGTATATTTTCTTATGACAGACATATCAACGGAATGCTCTTATGTACTGTGTTCAGGTAAAAATGCGGATACAATAATGTCACAGGCATTTGGAGTTGACAAACAGCAGGATACATATATACTAAAGAATGTTGTTTCAAGAAAGAAACAGTTCCTCCCGGCCATTATGGAAGCTATGGAGCAGTAGAGAAAATGGAGAATAGTGATGAAGGCATTACGAAAAGATGATCCTTGCTGGTGTAACAGTGGGAAAAAATATTGTGACTGTCACATGGAATTTGATAGAAAATTAGATAATTTCAAGAGAAAGTTTCATAAGGTACCACCAAGAAATATTATTAAGAATGAAGAACAGCTTGCAGGAATGAGAGAAAGCAGCAAGATTAATATTGCTGTGCTAGATTATGTTGCAGAGAATATTCATGCAGGAATGACAACTCAGGATATAGATGATTTGGTATACCAGAAAACAACCGAGATGGGTGGAATACCTGCACCACTTAATTACGAAGGATTTCCAAAGAGTGTGTGTACTTCAATTAATGAGCAGGTATGTCATGGAATACCATCTAAGAATATCCAGCTTCTTGATGGTGATATAATTAATGTTGACTGTTCAACGATATTAAACGGATATTTTTCGGATTCATCAAGAATGTTCTGTATAGGTAATGTTGCACCAGAACATAAGAAGCTGGTGGATGTTGCAAAAGAATGTGTTGAGTTAGGTCTTGCACAGGTTAAGCCATGGGGACATCTTGGAGATGTTGCGGCGGCAATAAATGAACATGCAAAGGCTAATGGATATTCAGTAGTAAGAGAAGTTGGTGGACATGGAATAGGTCTTGAATTTCACGAAACCCCATTTGTAAGTTATGTAATTAAGAAGGGAACAGGAATGGTCATGGCACCGGGCATGGTATTCACAATTGAGCCAATGATAAATGCGGGACTTCCAGACATATATATAGACGAGGGCAACAACTGGACAATATATACAGATGATGATTCGTACTCAGCACAGTGGGAAATAATGGTGCATGTGACTGAGGACGGATATGAGGTTATGAGCTACTAAAAGTTTGTGTATATTCGCAGATGAACACAAACAATAAAACAGACACAACACATCCGTCCTGACAGGACATACAACAATAAGTGAAAAGCTCCATATACTGTAGTGATACATGTATATGGAGCTTATTTTATGATGATGACACAACAGGTTCCGGCGATGTGCTATGTACCGTGGCAGCGTTGGGATGAATTATATGAGCCTTCGCGGGCAATTATGCGGGGAACTATGTTTCCTGTACTTGATAAACCATTTACAGGAGGCAGGTCATGAATTGTTGTAATAATATTAGAAATGAAAAAGCTATGATTATGAAGAATATTTATGAGCTTGGCTTTGCACTTGTTGAAACTATGCTTTATCTTGATACCCATCCGGATGATGCAGCAGCTATTGAATATTATGCAGAGATTAAGGATAAATATGTACAGTTTATGAAAAAATATTCAGATTATTATGGACCTCTCAGCATGGAATATATGGTAAATGACAACTACTGGATGTGGGTGGCAACACCTATGCCATGGGAATATAAGGGAGGTATGTAATATGTGGAATTATGAAAAGAGACTTCAGTATCCGATTAATATAAAGAATTGTAATCCTACGCTGGCAGCAATGATTATTTCGCAGTATGGTGGACCAGATGGTGAGCTTGGAGCATCAATGAGATACCTTTCACAGAGATATTCCATGCCATACAGGGAGGTTGCCGGATTGCTGACTGATATAGGCACGGAAGAATTAGAACATTGATGTTGTATGTGGTTGAAAATCCCCTGAAACTGCGGGTTTACAGTTTCAGGAAAATCTCTAATCTAAAGGGATTATCAACATATCGACCTATTCCCGGAAGGGAAGGACTGTCATTATAATACATGATTTTATCGATACATGATTTGAGAAGTGTGTTCTTGTCAGCGGCGGATATAGTGTCGTCGTCAAGTGCTTCAAGACATTCACGGAAGCGCACCAGGCGTTCCTGATAATCTACCAGCTGTGTTGTGGAAGACTCTGCTTCATCAAGCTTCAGTTGTGCAATTGATATCTGTTCAGCAAGTTTTGCATTACGCACAACAAATTCTTCTTTGGTGTATATACCGTCCTCATAGGCGTCTTTCTGCCTCATATCTTTTTCTTTTAATTTCTTTAATTCACTTTTGAGGTTAGCAATCATTGCTCTATGATATGCAATGTCTGTTTCGTCTTTATTGTTTACCTTGACTTCAAAATCTTCAATGGACTGTCTTAGAGTTTCCTTTACCCTGTCAATAACTGCATCATACATAACTGATTTAGTATGGCAGTTTGATTGATTATTACACAAAAAGGAAACAGACACGGAACCATACTTTTTATCAACAGTACGCTTTCTTGACATTGCGTGTCCGCATGTTCCGCAATATAACAATCCGGCAAGAGGATTTAAAAGCTGGACATACCTCTTGATTCTTGGCGTTCTGTTACGCTTTGCCTTTGCAGCATAGAATAATTCATCACTTATTATTGCCGGGTGCTTACCAGGAACACTTATATATTCGCTTTGGCGAGGGCGCGTCCTGACAATGGTATCATTCTCCCATTTCTTAATAGTCTTTCTTCTGTTCCAGACAACTCTTCCGATATAGGTTTCATTGGCAATCATGCAGGATATGGCAGCAGGACTCCATTCAACGGAGCGTCTTGGCTTATAGCCAGCCATATCAAGCGCATGTGCGATATTCCTAAAACCGTAATCTTTATTAACATATAAATCAAACATAAGCCTGACGGCTTCTGCTTCTTCAGGAACAATCTCAAGAGTGTAATATTTTTCTTTTCCGGTACCGACACAGATTTTTCTATATCCGTATGGCGCGGAATTACCGATGAAGTTACCGGCTTTAACAGAAGCAATACGACCGCGATTAAGAATCTTCTTCGTGTATTCCAGATAATCATTACCACGCGTTAATTCCATTTCAAAAAATTTCCTGTCGTATTCGTCGGATAAGTCGTATGTCTTAGGCGGCGTAATTACTGCAGTGTTGGTGTATCGAAGAGAATTGATTATGTGGCCACAATCCTGCAGGTCACCACGGGACAATCTTTGTGGCTCAACAACAAGCACGCCTGACACCAAGCCTGTCTCTAATATCTTCATTACATGCTGCATAACAGGACGGTCCTTAATTGTCTCTCCAGACACAACCTCTCTGTATATTCTGTCTTCCGGAATGCGCGCACCCCATTCTCTTACGGCGTATTCCTGCAGTATGTTCTCATGTCTGGAAAGCACTTCCTCAACGGTAGTTGCCGGATCATCTGACCGGGACTTTCTCAAATAGATAATTACATGTTCAAAATCAGCCATATTATAACCACTCCTTAATTAAATATATTGAAAAAAGGGTATAAAAATAACACCTTGCATGTAAGGTGTCTAAAATGGTATAATATAGCTTGCTTAAGGCGATTATACCATAAGGGAAATCTTTTTGTTTTTAGATACCTCTTATGCTTGGTCGGATAAAAAGTCTCTGTCTGCAAACAGGGGCTTTTTATTTTTACCCTGATATTATTAATTTAACCTATCCTTGTGCATAATAAGCACAGGAGGTGAAAATGAAAATCCTTACCTGGCAGGCACGAAACGATAAGAGAATATCGCTTGTTAAACTGTCACAAATGACAGGCATAAGCAAGAGTACTCTTAATAATATTGAAAATGAAAAAGTTTCTCCTACCATGGCGGAACTGGAAGCCATTGCAAAAGCCCTTAATGTTAGAATAACAGACCTTTTCGATAGCGATTATAAGTAAATTTCCATAATTCTGGAAATATTATGCAAAAATGACAAAAATTATTGCGTTAATGTTATAGTACAGAAAAGGGGGCATGCATATGGATTATAAAAACCAAATAATCAAAATGGTAAGTAACATTAATGAAGAGAGATATCTCAGATACATATATGTACTTATCAGAGAACTATTAGGCGAAGCTGTCTAATAATTAGCCGGGTGAAAAAGCCCGGCTATTCTTTTACTTGGAATTATGTAAATCATCAATACCACACAATTCTTTTGCTCTCTTCTCCAGGTACTGCCATTCTTCAACACTTAAATTAGAAAGTATCGAAATAAGCCTGTTCTTAAAAGAGTCTGATTCCTCATCAAGAAGCTGCTTTGTCAATCTGGCAATATCTGCATTCCTATCAACAGGTAAGAACATTTCACCAGTGCCGTTGCGCAGCCATTCCTCATTTACATTGAATTCTTTACATAAAAAAACAATGGTTGCATCTGTAACATTATTGATTCCACATTCCCACTGACCGACAGTGTTCCGCTTAACGCCAAGCCTATCAGCAAGTTCTTGTTGAGTTAAATCTAACGCTTTACGCAGCTTCTTTATGCGTTCATTCACTTTTATATCACCGCCTTTCTATTAAGTTGTGACTTTAAAATACATCATTAAGACATAAAAGTCAACACAAAAGTCATTAAAACAACAAAAAGACACAGAAACAACAAAAACGGTATTGACAATGATGTTTTAATGACATATAATCGCCATAGAAACAACAAAACATGTTGTTGAAAATAAAAAAGCTGGTGCAGAAAGGAGCAGTGATGAGAGATAAAGAAAAATTAGAAAAACTTATGAACACAAACTGGCCAGACGATACCGGGAAGGAAGTTACAATTAAGTATAAGAAAGAAGATAATTGCGGAAATGAAATAAAGCCATTATCACGATTAAGAATCATCAGAGATATGCAGCTTCCATCAGGAGCGAATGTAAGTGTACTGATTAACGCAGAAAATTTATCTGAACAGTATTCGCTGTATTTATTATCAGTCAGCACATATTTTTCCGAGGACATAAGAACATATGACAAAGAAAATGATATTTACGAATCTGAAAGATCTGGCAGAACTGTATATGCAACATATTACAGCATAGGAGATGTGAACATAGAATTGATTGTTAATACCAGAAAAGTGTCAGACAAACACAGCCAACAGTTTATATCATTGGGGAATAAGTATGCGAAAAAAATTAAGAATGCAATAAAAGAAGCAGCATCAAAAAATGATACTGCCTCTGAAAATTAGTGATGTTCCCAATCTGAAAGGTCTGACGGATAGTCATAGTATTCGCCGTCAAGACTGTCCCATTCATAACAGCCCGTTGTGAATGTGACTACACTATCAGCCGCAAGAATGGGTGATGTGTATACGCTGTAGCAAATGTCGTTTATGTACAACCTATATTTGCTATCTACATAGCGTATATTCATTAGTCCAACAGGAGAGCGATAGAACCACATTATAACCCCTCCTCTCATACGTACTAGGGAATGGCAGTTCCCAGTGAGTTCATTATAACAGAGGAGGAAAGAAAAGGAAAAAATTAAAAAGCTAGTGCAGAAAGGAGCAGCATGGAAGCGAATGTATTTATTAAAACAGAAGAATGCGAAGCCTGCATAAAGGAAATTGAAGAAGCTCTGGAAGAGTACAAGGAATGCGTTGATGAACTTAAGAAGTTAGAAACTGCTCAGGAAGGAGGAGTGACAGATGGAAATGCCATGCATGATTGACTTTAAAGATAAAAGGGTAGCGGATATTTGTTCAAGAATGCAAAAAGCATCTAAAAAAATCACAAGCGCGGCATACAAGCTGGAGTGGTTGTTTATAGGAATGGAAACGGCTGCCGCAAACAAGGCGACAGCCACTAAAACTAATCGAGAGCGTTAAGAATATTAACAACAAGAGTTGTGGTTGCCTCGATTAGCCTATTGATATCCCCAACAGTAGCCGGAGCATTTGAACTGGCGTTGCTTGGGTGTGCATTGCTGACAAATTGGTTAAGAGCCTCTTCTATAGCAGTTTTATCCATAATGTATCCTCCTCTCATATGTACTAGGGAATGGCAGTTCCCAGTGAAAACATTATAGCAGAGGGGATACAACAAGTATACGAAAGGAAGTGATTTTATGTTGACAGTACAGGAGAAGCAGATAATTGAATCTTTAGCAGAGATTGTTCCAAGACTGCCAGACAGCCAGAAGCTGTACCTTCTTGGCGTAGGCGAGGGAATGGCCGTTATGTCTGAAAGACAGCAGAAGGAGAAAGAAAAGGTGATTGCATAATGAAAAAGAAAAGATATAAGAATCCGGAGAAGGCTCTGGAGACTGCTAAAAGGCTGTCTGAAAGACACAAGAAAGCATATGAAGTCTGGCCACATGGAGAGATTAAGGAAGTGTGGCCAGAAAGTAAAGAAGTTATGTGTATCATATACGAATCCGGAACATGGTTTCATTATGATGCCGCCGGGAACTGGTGGTAATAAGGACATTCAGGTAATTAATAAATTGTATTAAAGAATCAAGGAGACGGCACATGGAGTATGTTTTAAAAAATACTACCGTATATGAGGACGGCAGCGTGGTCAATGTTCACTCTCCTATATTGACTCCGGAGGAAAGAGAACAGAGAGAAAAGCGCCTGCACAATGCAGCGGCGCAATTTGCAAGAAGCATGAAAACGGAAGAACTGCAAATGAGGTAATCATGAAGAAATTATTAGAGATATTACCACTTCTGATAGGTACATGTCTGTTAGTGGAAATGACAATAGAGGCTTTTACATATGATCCTGTCACTCCGGTTAATGTAGTGAATTATAACACTGTCTACAACATTAAGGTCAGTGTTCCTCATGAAACACCGGAATATACGGAAGTGAAATTTAGTAACAATACATTTTTAACACATATAGAAAAGGTTGAAGAAATGGGAACAAAGAGTACATATACAGGATACTGCTTATATTGCCAGCAGCAGGGAATGGTCACTGTTGAAGATGATGTGGCGAAAGAATATGAAGGCAGGGACGAGGATTTCAGCGCATTTCTTAATGAAGAAGCAACGAAAATATGTAAATGCGAAGCTTCAAGAGCATGGTGGAATGTTGAAAGACGCGTAAGGAAAGCAGAAGCCAGATGTCTTGAGGTTGCGGATAGTGAATATATAGGAGAAGTATTGAAGTCTTCAGTAAGACCTATTATGAAAAGTGAATTTGACAGGCTCACCATTAAAGATGGGGGAGTTACTTACAGTGTGTATCTGGATAATGACGAGAGAATTCATGTTAGGAGAGAATATAAGGTCACGGACGATAAAACGGAATAAAAAAGAGCTGCCGGAGAGCAGCTCAAACCAAGATAGACAAGCCGTGTAACGACTTAAATACATTATATTCTATTGTATTAATAAAGTCAAGAAAATTAATTAAATTATGGCTTTTTAAAAGCAAAAATAAATGCGGTCAAAGCCGCATAAAAACTTGATTGAAATAATTAACTTAAGAACCAGGAGAGACATTTTTAATATGCCATATGTAAAAGAGATATGTGTGGCAGGTAGCGTGGTAACGATAAGGAGATATCATACCCTTAGATATAACTGTAAGGGGGAAAAGAGAGAAAATAGAGAGAAGCCTACAACAGAGATGCAGAGGCTTATAAACGAGAGGGCGGCGGCAAGAAAACTGGCAGCGTCTATGAACACGAATTGGCGGGACGATACAGGAATGCTTGTTACATTCACTTACGCGAAAGATAAAAGACCGCCCACTGTGGAAGAAATGAATAACGATATACGCAACCTGCTAAAAAATCTCCGCAAGGAGTTCAAAGGTATAGCACCACTAAAATATATATATGTCAAGGAAGTAGGAAAGAAAGGTGCGCACCATATTCATATGATTATGGATATATGCGATATGCAGATTTTAAAGAAATGCTGGCGAAAAGGACATGTTGACATTAAGCCACTTGACAGTGACAACGATTATACACGAATAGCAGAATACTTTGTAAAGTATGCGAATAAAACCGAACAGGCATTAGGAGGGAGAATAGGCAAGCGCTGGAATTCTTCCCGTAACTTAAAAAAGCCGGTAATTATTAAAACAGTTGTAAATGCTTCAACATTCGCTGGTAAAACAAGAAAGAACACTATCAGAAAATGGGAAGACCAGGGATATTACATGGTAGTAGGTTCGGAAGTCTGCGGAACATCAGAATTAGGATTTAAGTATTATGAAGTAAAATTCAGGAGGCGACAAAGTGATAAAGGTAAACATATACATAGGGATATCAGCTAGAGGACCCGCAATAAAGAAACATGCAAGTTATATGTATGTGATAAAAGCCTGTATCAAAGACAAAGAGTGCATCAGGAGCGGTAAGGGAACATTGGAAAATACAACAGAGAATCAGCTTGCACTTACAGCTATTGTTCACGCACTTATGAGGTTTAACAAAGGGTGCGATATCTGCATTAATACATCTAATGAGCATGTACTTAACTCATGTCGTAATGCATGGCCGCAACAGTGGGCTAAGAATAACTGGGTGAAATCTAATGGAAGACAGGTCAAAAATGCTGAATTATGGCAGCAGTACTTAAATGTGAGCAGAATGCACAACATAAGCTGGTCTGATGAAAAAGAACATGAATTCAGCAAATGGATTGATCATGAGCTTAAAAAGATGGAGGCGGAATATGTCAGGGTATAAGGAAGAACAAATCAAAGAGAAACTTGACAGACTTGAATGGCTTCGTGAGGCGATTATATCTTATAGCCCCAATAATACCGTAGAAAATACGAACATGAGAGTTTACAACCTCACAGAAGTAACAGGACATATTGCAAAACTTAAGCGGGAATTATACGAATGCCAGAATCCGACGACATTTTAAAAGGTCAAAAAGGCGCAAATCCGCATAAAATCAGAATTGGAGTGGCATTTTACTCCAAAACTATCTACATGATACTTATTTATCTAAGTATATATCACAGTAACTATTAATCTGGCAGCAGTCCTCCCACTATGGGAGGAGAAAGGAGAACATGAGCGCAAGCATATTACAGAACACTAAAGAATGCTTTTTATGCCGCCTGGAAGCGGAAGAAAATGGTATATACATACAACTTCCTTCCGGTGGACTTGAAAAACATCATGTTATGCATGGTACAGCTAATCGCAAAATGTCCGAGAAGTACGGATTGACCGTGTATCTTTGCCCTAAGGACCATAGAACAGGCAAAAAGGCAGTACATAACTGCCGGGAAACGGATTTGAAATTAATCTGCATTGCTCAAAAGAAATTTGAGGATATACACGGACATGATGAGTGGATGCGGGCATTTGGGAAAAACTATATTTAATCAAGGAGGGCAAGTCGTGAAGAACACATTAGGAGACTTAAACAATTATTTATTTGAACAGCTTGATAAGCTGGGAGATGAAGATTTAACAGGAGACGAACTTGATTCAGAAATCAGGAGATCGGAAGCAATGGCAAAGGTAAGTGAGCAGATTATCAGAACCGGAGAACTGCAGTTCAAAATTATGCAGCACATGGACGAATATGGATATGACAGACCAAAGGCGATTCCTGAAATGCTTGAGGTTCGTCCTCATCAGGGGGGGTAAGTAATGAAGTGGCCGGAGGAAGTTGTCAGATGGCTGCATGATAATGTGCCAGGAAGAACAACAAAACAGGTGACTGAGTTAATTAAGCAGCAAGGCTTTGAAGAAAAGTACGGAATAATATTCACCGAGGACAATATCAAGGGAGCGAAAAACAGATACCACATTAAAAGCGGAACAACCCCAGGATTTCCTAAAGGGCGTTCTCTTAAATATCCTCCGGAAATGCGGGAATATATCCGCAGCATTACTCCGGGAAGAACTAAAAATGAGATTGCAAAGATGGTGTCTGAACATTTTGAAATTGAATTCACATATGCAATGTGCAAAGGATACATGGCAAGAAATGACTTACGCTGCAGCAATGATGGCAGATTTCCTAAAGGTAATGTTCCTTACAACAAAGGCAAGCATATGAGTAAAGAACAGTATGAGAAATGCAAGGGTACTATGTTCAAGAAAGGCAATATCCCGGCTAATCGCATGAAAGTTGGTGAATATACTCATACTACAGACGGATACCTGATAAGGAAAGTTAAGGAAGAAGGCAGCCAGAGAGAACGATTTGAATTTGTTCACCGGGCAACCTGGGAGAAATACAACGGTCCTATTCCTAAAGGAAAAAAGATTATATTTCTTGATAATAACAAGGACAATTGCGATATATCCAACCTGGCACTTGTTGACGGTTCGGAACTTTTACAATTATCAAGAAAAGGATTCAGATCTGACGAGGCAGAATTAACAAAGGCTGGCTTACTTACGGTTAAGTTAAATGCAAAGGTAAAATCTGTTAAGAAAAAGAGGTAACAATGAAAGAATTTTTAATTTTAATGGCGCTTATTCCTATAGGCTGTGCAGTGGCAGCAGGTTTTCTCCTGGTTGTATGCTATATCATCAAAATTATCAGATACATAATAGACAGAGAGGAGAAATAAATGGGAATAGCAAAGACAGATTGCATTTTCATTCAGATAAAACATAGAGAATGCAGGGCATTACGGAAGCTGTACTGTTCAGCATGCGAAGATGGTAAATGCAATTTTTATAAGTCCACAAGAGATTATAACGAGGACGGAACTAAGAAAGATAATAAATGGGAGGGTGTATGAGTAGATTAACAACTCACAAAAAGGTTGAGGAAATGTCAATGATGGAATTAGCGCATAATTGTTGCTATGCAGATGGAAAGCGTAACGCCAGATACAGAGATTACAATTTAGATATTGACAGTAGGCAGCTTGCAAGAAATCTTATGAAAGATATTTGCAATGTAGATTTAACTGATTTGTCAGATGAAGAATTTGAGGAATATATGGGTTCTATGCTTCAGTATGAAATAGATAGTACAGTAGGATTATTAGCTGTGTTTTATCGTAACTTATGGGCTATGGCCGGATTAAGAGAAAAACTGCAGGCTTATGAAGACTTAGACGAAATAGGATACTTGACATGGACTCCGGTAACAGAAAAAGCTCCGAGTGAATTCTACAATGTTCCTAACCTTTTATTATCATTCTCTGATCAATATATAGTAATGGCAGGAAGATATGAAATCGATAAGGACGGCGAAGGACATTTTTACTTAAGAGATGAAAAGACGCCTTGTGAATCAAAGGGATTACATGTTAATGCCTGGTTAAAAATGTTGCCTCCGTATGAGGAGTTAGTGAGTGCAAGCAAAAATTTTGATGTCAGGAGGTAAAGATATGTGGCGCATAACAAGAGAAGATGGGAGCAGCGTTGATTTAATAAATAACACTGCAGTAATGTTATATCTGAATACTAGTGATGAAGCTGATTTTAACGAAATAACATCAATCGAAAAGATTACTAAGACGGTCACAGAAGATGTAAAACCGGAAGAGGTTAAGCGTTCTACATGGCAGCAGTTCAGAGAATGCGGAATGCTGTGGTGGATTAATATGATCTTACATACATTTGGCTGGTCCATTGTTTTAGCATTAGACGGAGATATAGTCAAAGATGCATATCCGGCAAGAGTAAAATTCCGTGGATTTTCTACAAAAAATAATACGGAAGGATACATAAAAGTTAGCCAGTACATGAAAGAAAATGCAGGAAACTTACTTGAAGAGGCAAAAGAATGAAAGACTGGACAGGAAACGGGAACAGCATTTACAAGACCTTAGGGGCGTCTAATCACACGGAAAAGGAAAGACAGAAAAATGATTATTACGCGACAGAACCACATGCAACAGAACTTTTGTTAGAAAAAGAGAAATTTTCTTCAAATATATGGGAATGTGCATGTGGGGGGGGGGTCACATTTCTGATGTTCTTAAGGAAAATGGATACACAGTACATAGCACAGATTTGATTAATCGTGGATATGAAGGAACTGTAATTGAAGATTTTCTTAAGACAACTCACATGAATGCAATGGATATAATAACCAACCCTCCATATAAATTTGCGAGGGAATTCGTCGAACATGCTCTTGATATTTCTATCCAGGGAATAAAGATTGCAATGTTTTTAAAGCTTCAATTTTTGGAAGGAAAAGCAAGAAGAAAACTGTTTGACGAGAATCCACCCAGGGTAATATATGTTTCAAGCGGAAGGCTGCTATGTGCGAAGAATGCTGAATTTGAAAAAATGAAAGCCGGCGGAGGTTCAGCCGTTGCGTATGCATGGTTTATCTGGGAAAAGGGTTATAAAGGAGATACGGTTGTTAAATGGATTAATTGAGAGGAGAATAATCTATGAAGAAGAAATTTTTAGTAGTTATATTAGGTTTGATATTATGCGTGGGAATGGTAGGGTGTACCGATACAGGTGGCTTTAAAGACCATGACGAACATTCAAAATTGATTGGAATTGAGGGCGAGAAAGATTTGTATTATTACTCTACAACTCATATTGTTTACATAACATTTTATGAAGGTGTAGGAGGACAATATGGATATAGCTACGGCTATATGGCGCCGTATTATTCAGAAAGCGGTAAATTATGTATTTATGACACTGAAAATAAAGCTATTATTGAAATAGGAGAATAGATAATGCGGAAAACTATTCCTAAAAAGATCAGAAAAATTGTGTATCAAAAATACAATGGCCATTGTGCATATTGTGGCTGTGAGATACCGGAAAAAGGATTTAATGTAGACCATCTTCATTGTTTAAGAAATTATGAGCATACCGAAGACATAGATGTACACGATATAAGCAATATGATGCCAGCTTGCGGCTCTTGCAATCGATACAAGGCAACGATGGATTTAGAGACATTTAGGGAACAACTACAAAAAATACCAGACAGGCTAAAAAGGGATGTGTGTACTTACAATATCGCTGTGAGGTTTGGTATGGTTCAGGAAAAACGAGAGCCAATAAAATTTTACTTCGAAAAAATGAAAGAAACAGGAACGGCAGAAGTCACAGGAAAAGAATTTCAAGTCCGAATACATAATAAGTGGATTAATTGAGAGGTAACAAGTGTTTAAATTATTTAGAAAGGAATAACGAATCCTCGGTAAACCGAGGTTGCTAAATAAAGATGTTAAAGATTTAGTTGTAAAGTGTGAAATAGTAGCGTTGATGATTCGATAAGGTGGAATTTGAAGTAGCGCAGTTATACGGTAATCGGTAATTGAGTTTCAGACCATTGGCACGGGAAGTCGATTCACACTATCCACGCACAGGATTTGTAGCGTGGTGTTATGAAAAAAGATTATAAGGTGTGTTGGTTATCTGCAGGAGTTTCAAGCTTTATTGCAGGATATTTGAACGATACAGCCATATTCACAGATGGAGAAGGAAAGGAATACAGGAGGACTCCGATTGATGAATGGATATATATTGATATAAAGGACCAGCACCCTGATAGTATGAGATTTATAAGGGATTGTGAAAAAATAATAGGTAAGAAAGTAACGATTCTTAAATCTGACAGGTTTAATTGCGTCGAAGATGTTATTAGAAAGTACAAGTTCATAAATTCAGAGCATGGCGCACCTTGTACAGGGATGCTAAAGAAAGCAGTAAGGAAGAAGTGGGAAAATGAACATAAAGAACACGCTTTAACCTATGTTTGGGGAATGGATCTTAACGAGAAAAACAGGGCGGAAAGATTAAATACAAATTTTCCTGAACAAATGCATGAGTTTCCATTAATTGATTTGATGCTTAAAAAACAGGATTGCCACGCTATTGCAAATAGAATGGGAATATCCAGACCGCTTATGTACGAACTGGGCTATCAGAACAATAATTGCATAGGTTGTGTAAAAGGCGGAATGGGTTACTGGAATAAAATACGGAAAGATTTTCCGGAAGTATTTGAAAGCCGGGCAAAGTTAGAAAGAGAAATAGGCGCAAGCTGCATTAATGGCACATTTTTAGACGAATTAGAACCTGACAGGGGAAGAATAGAAGACGAAATCAGCACAGATTGCGGAATTATGTGTTACTTGAACCTATAAATGATAATAGCCAGATACCAAACGCGATTATATGTTGGCTTAAAGATGGTTCACAGATAGTATATATTAGTGGCAAAATAGGAGGGAAAAATGAGATTGATTGATGCGGATAAACTGAATTTTTCAGAACAACATTACAATAAAAGCCAGATGAAAGCGATTCTTGATTTTATTGATAATCAGCCAACAGCCTATGATGTTAATAAGGTTGTGAAACAATTAAAAGAAAGAAGCAAAGAGTTTAATTCTGGTTTGAGGTTGCATGGAAAACCGGAAAATATGCGTACTGAAGAAGCGGTTGAAATAGTAAAGTGCGGATTTGAAAGCCTGCCGAGAAAAAGCGAGAAAGATTTGATTAGCAAAGAACAACTTATAAACAAGCTAAATAGTACAGGAACAAATATTACATTTGACCTTCCTGTAGAAGAAATACTTGGAGAAAATGTTGATTTAGACGATTTCGCCGCATTAATGCAAGATGCAATACAGGCATATAGAAAAATGGTTATAGATACTATTAAGAATATGTCTGCAGAATTCAGCTGGGATAAAGCCACAAAACAATTATCGGCTGTTCCTACAGGCACATACACGGATACATATTTGAGAAAAACTGCGCGATCCGAAGCAATTGGATACCATAAAAGATTAGAAAATAAATATCTTGAAGCAGTTGAAACAAACGATTTGGAATCGGCCACGGAAATATTAAATAAATTAAAGATGTGAGCAATGCTCTAAGAGTGTGGCAGCAGACGGAATGTATACATGAATTAGAAGGAGTATAAAAAATGAAATTAATAATAGAAATACCAGAGGAATTTGAAATACATTTTATGCAGGATAAATTTGAAGATTTCTTTATAAGAATCATTGGGGATATGAGTAGAAATGTTCCTAGTTTGTGCGGAGTTGACGAGAAGGAGATTGCCGAAATGTTTAAAACAGCATTTTTAAACAGCAAAGCAGTCTATCATGATGTCAATGAAGTTACATGTTTTGAAAAGGTTGTAAAACGATTGACGGAAGAATTAATATTAGCTAAACAAGATAAGGAAAGATATGCGAGAGAAAACCAAACACAATTTGACTTTGCTAAAGGATATTCGATGGGCGTGACAAATGCATTAGAAATAGTAAAGGCAGGTGAATCATAATGCTAACATTACCAATTCAGAAGAGATGGTTTGATATGATTCTTTCAGGTGAGAAGAAAGAAGAGTATCGGGAAATAAAAGAATATTATGAAATAAGATTCCAGAACCTGTTCGGAGCCATAACCATACATCCATTATATCCACCAGACAATTTCTTAGATAGAAGCGAATTTGAGTTATTGCAAGGAGAGGCAGTACCAGAGGAGATAAGGAAAGACAGTGTTCAGGAGATTATTTTCCGTAATGGATATAGCAAGGATTCTAAAGCAATAAAAGCAAGATGTAAATTAAGAATTGGAAAAGGGAGACCGGAGTGGGGAGCTTTGCTGGATAAGCAGTATTATATTTTAGAAATTCTTGATAAGGAAGAGCTGGCAGCAGACAAGAATGTTTTACATAAGGCAGGTGATTCATATGGACCGGATATTAAATAAATGCCCTAAGTGTGGCAGCAAGTTACAATTTAGTAACTTAATGCAATTTACGCGGGACTACACAATTAAGAGGAATGGCAGGTTATCCGCAAAAAGCACTAGATCTGATGATTGCCCTATGGACGCATCATTTGTTGCATGCACCTCATGCGACTTTGTTACAAATTGTGACGGAGAATATAAAGATTATGAGAGAAGAATACAAGTATATAGCCAAGACGGCGTAATGATGTATGATGAAAAATTTTTTAAATAGGAGAACAGAATGAGCAGAATATATATTAGCGGACCTATAACGAATGTTGACCATTACATGGAAAGATTTTGTGATGCAGAGAAACGATTAAAAGAGCAGGGATACAGTGTAATGAATCCAGCCAGAATATTGAAATGCATGCCTCCTGATACCACATACAAGGAATTCATGCAAATGTCAATTACTATGTTAAAAATGTGTGATCAAATATATATGCTTAAAGGCTGGGAAAAGTCATGCGGTGCAAATCAGGAATATGGATACGCGCTGGCATGTGACATGATTATAGAGAGAGAGGTGTAAGTGTGGAAGGGCCATTTAATGACAGAGAATATATGCTGCTCCGCTCTGCAATTGCAAGGGAGCAGGAAGCGTGTTCAACAGTTGAAGAGGAAGGAGAACTGACAGCTATTCTTAAAGACATAGAGGACAAGATATATTATATGCAACACCCTGATGAAAAGGTTGCTGTGTGTGCAATACAAGGTTTTGCTACAGACTGCAGTCTGGCCATAGCGGAAGAAATTGTTAATATACAGAAGAATTCTGAAATAGCAGAGAATGCAAGAACGGGATACAGATTCGGACTGGGAGTAGCCAGGAGCATTGTAAGAAAACTTGAAGAAAAGGCAACAAAGCGCAGGGAGTAAAGTATGATAGACGAAAAATTCACAAGAGAATGTGCAGATGTATATTGTATAGCATTTGAACAGGCACGCAAGCGGTGCAAGAATGATGTTTTATCTATGCAGGCGGCACAAGTAGTTCTGCAGTCTCATATTGTGGTTCAT
>ERZ779658.1512-NODE-1512-length-16823-cov-3.831942_pt1 | contig 16823 bp, 10 predicted proteins | sample MGYA00511485_ERZ779658 | MGnify/ENA primary metagenome ERZ779658 (study PRJEB29588, sample SAMEA2162182) | human gut metagenome | biome: human gut; feature: human-associated habitat; material: faeces | place: Denmark | collected 2008/2010 ... | reverse complement strand
TTCGGCGGCCGTCACGGCCAGTTGCTGGTTGCGGACGGCGATCTTCGCCGTGCGGACGTTGTTGCGCGAGGCGCGGCGGTTGAAGATCGGGATGTTCATCGACAGTCCGACGTATTCGCGGCTGTTATGGCGCATCTGGGCCCAGAACTTATCGCTGTCGGCGCTGTACACCCCCGTGCCGTAGCCGCCTGAAAGCGAGATGGAGGGATAGAGTGCCGATTTGGCAATGAGGACTGAATTCTCCGAACTTTCGAGCCGCAGCCGCTCCGCCTTGATATGCGGACGGTTTTCCACTGCATAGTTGTAGACCCCGTCTGCCGTGCCCAGCCGGTGCAGCGAGGCGAGCGTCACGCTGTCGAGCTCCGGAACCACGACGTCGAACCCTGCGGCGCTCTCGCGGTTGAGGGCCTGGCTCAGGTTGAGCAGTGCCAGTTGCAGGTCGTTGCGGGCCTGGGTCAGGCTCAGCTGGTCTTTGGCCATGAGCGCCTCGCTTTCGTACCGGGCCGATTCCGGCTGTTTGCCGGCGGCGACCAGTTCGCGACTCTGCGTGGCCTGCAGGGTGCTCAGGGCGAGCTGGCGTTCGGCAACGTCGGTGAGTTCCTTGTTGTAAAGTACCTCCAGGTAGAGTGTCATGACGTTGATCGACACGTCTTCGCGGGCACGTTCCAGATCCTGCATGGCTGCGGCCAGGTCGAGTTTGCCGCCTTTGACCTGGCGGTTGATGCGCATGCCCTGGAATACGGGGAGGCTGGTCGAGATGTTGAGCGAACCCGAGGTCTGGTTGTTGTCCTTGTAAGTATTGTCGCTCGAGAGTACGCGGCCGAACGATGCGTCGCCTCCGATCGAGGCGTTCAGGTCGGGCAGGCGGCTGTATTTGGCCGTCGAGAGTTCCACCTCGTTCTGTTCGACCTGCAGGGCGCGTTGCTGCACGTCGATGTTGTTGGCCAGGGCATAACCGATGCAGTCGTCGAGCGACCAGGGCGTGCCGGGTGCCGGTGCTGCGGCGGCTTGAGGTGCAGCCGGTGCGGTCTGGGCCTCCGCGGACATTGCGCAGAGAGCAGCGGCAGCTGTACAGAGAGCGGCGAATAGGGTGCTGGTTTTCATGCTGCGGTGCATTTGGGGTTATTTCTTCTTGTCTTCCTTCGCGCCGCGGACTTTGTCGTCGGCGGTCACGCCTTCGGTAAGTTCGATGTTGATGCCGTCCGAAAGGCCTATCTTGACCTCGCGTTTATCGAAGGTCTGCTCTGCGATGTCCTCGGCGCTGGTGAGCAGGTAGACATACGTTTTCTCACCCTCGAATTCGACGGTGCTCTCGGGAAGCGTGAGCACGCCTTCGCGGCTTTCGATCACGATGCTGGCGTTGGCACTGTACCCGGCGCGCACGAAGACGTCGGCGGGAATCTTCACGGCAGCCTTCACTTCGAACATGATGACGCCGTTATCCTCGGTCGCTTTGGGCGAAACGTACTCCAGGTTGGCATCCAGTTCGACGTTCTGCAGGGCGCCGATCGTCAGTTTCACGGGCATGCCTTCGTGCAACTTGCCGACGTCCGTTTCGTCGACGTTGCCCCGGAAGAGCATGTTCGACATGTCGGCTACGGAGGCGATGGTCGTACCGTCGTTGAACGTGTTGGCCTGGATCACCGAGTTTCCGACCTTGATCGGCACGTCGAGGATCATACCGTCGATCGTCGATCGGATCTGCGTGTTGCTGAGCTCCTTGTAGCGGCTGGTGATGCCGTTTTTGACGATCTCCAGGTTCTCCTTGGCGTTCTGCAGTTCCTCCTCGGCTTTCTGGAGGTCGGTGCGCCCCTGTTCGAACTCCTCGTCCGAGACGACGCCCTTGTCGTGCAGTGTTTCCGTGCGGCCGAATTCGCGGCGGGTCTGCGCCAGCGATATTTCGGCTACCGAAACGCGCGATTCGGCGCTCGAAAGCTGTCCCATCTCCGGGACGACCTTAACCGTGGCGATCACCTCGCCCTTGCGCACCATCTGGCCGGCCTCCTTGTAGACGTCGGAAACGATACCCGAAATCTGGGGCTTGATCAGCACCTCGTCGCGGGGTTCGACCTTGCCGGTGGCGACCACGAATTGTTTGAGCGTGTCGAGTTTGGGTTGTACGATCGTGTAGACTACCTTTACCGGACGGGTCTTCTGCCACAGGAACACGAACGTTCCGAGCAACAGCGCCGCAAAGAGCACACCCAGAAAGATTTTCAGAAATTTTTTCATAGCCGTAATCTATTGAATTTGATAGTTATTCTTCACGTATTGCATCTACAGCCTTGATGCTCAGGGCCCGGTAGGCGGGGATGACGCCCGCCAGCAGGCTGCCCGCGACGAGGATGAAAAGCGCCAGCATGCCTGTCCCGAACGAGATCTGCCACGAGATTTCGGCCCCCTCCTGGGCCACGGTCACCGCCTGATAATAGATCGAGTCGGCGACCGACAGCACCCCGACCGCGGCCGTGAGGCCGACCACCCCGGCGATGAAGGTGAGGATGAAACTTTCGGAGAGTATCTGCGAGATGATGGCCGTAGGCGGTGCGCCCAGGGCGCGGCGGATGCCGATCTCCTGCGTGCGCTCCTTGACCAGCACCAGCATGATGTTGCTCACGCCGACGATGCCGGCCAGCAGTGTCCCCAGGCCCACGATCCATGTCAGGAACCCGATGCCCCAGAAGAGGCTCATCACCTTGTCGAACATTTCGGCCGTGGCCATGCACCAGGCGGCTTTCTCGTCGTCCGGCGAGATCAGGTGCTTGGCGAAGATCACCGACTTGCAGGCGGTTTCGACCTCTTTGCTCGGGGTGTCCTCCCGGCCGGCGATGGCCAGCATGTGGATCGAGTTGCCCCCGCCGTACATCTGCTGCGCGAGCGAGATCGGGGCTACGACCGTGCGTTCGACGTTGCTGAACGACATGGCCGTGCTCTGGCGCCGCATGACGCCGATAATGGTGAAATAGCTGTTGTTGACTTTGATGACCTTGCCGGTCGGGTCTTCCATTCCCGGAAACAGGTCTTTCTGTATCTGGGTGCCGATGACGCAGACCTTGCGCTTCTGCGCCATGTCGACGTCGTTGATGAAGCGGCCGTAGATGATCTTCTGTGGGTTGATCTGCTGGTAGTCGGGCATGTAGCCCATCAGCGAATAGTCGCCCTTGCGTTCGTTGTAGCTGCAATGGATCTCCCCGCCCCAGTAGACGCCCGAGGCGTACTGCACCTCCTTGAGCCCCCGGACGTTTTCCACGTCGTCGTTGTTCATGCGCCACCAGCGGTTCTTGGGCATGCCCTTGTAGGGGAGAGAGGTCTGCGAAGGCTGTATGAGCAGCGTGTTGGTCGACATGTCGCCCAGCTGTGCCCGGAACAGACGTCCCAGCCCCATGCCGGCACCCAGCAGTACGGTAAGCATGAAGATGCCCCAGAAGACGCCCAGTGCCGTCATGATGCTGCGCTTGCGGTTGCGGGAGATCGTCTGCCATATCTCGTTCCAGCGGTCTGTATCGAAAAATCCCATGGCTTCTACTTGTTATAACGCAGGGCGTCGATTGTCTTGAGTTGTGCGGCCCGGTAGGCTGGGACGTAGCCTGCGATCAGGCCGGCGATGACCAGCACGACCGTCGCGCTGACCGCAACGCCCAGATCGAGCGTCGGGTTGAGGAAGATCGACGGCGCATGGCCGCCGCCCGTCTGCGGCGTCTGGTTGAGCATGTAGTTGACCCCTTCCATCATCGCCACGCCGAATACCATACCCAGGTAACCGAATACGGCGGTTATCATCACCGACTCGGTAAGGATCAGCCTGATGATCGACACGGGCTTGGCGCCCAGCGCCTTGCGTATGCCGAATTCGGAGGTGCGCTCCGTGACCGTCACGAGCATGATGTTGCTTACGCCGACGATGCCGGCCAGCAGCGTCCCCAGGCCGATGATCCAGACGAAGATGTTGATGCCTGCGAAAACCATCATGAAATTCTTGTAGGTTTCCATCGTATTGTCGAGCCAGATGGCGCTTTCGTCGTCGGGGGCGAAGTGGTGTTCGGCGGAAAGGCGCCGGATGACGCGCTTTTCGAACTCCTTCATCGCCTCGGTGGTGTGGACGCCCTTGATGGTGATGATGGCATTGTTTACTTCGGGGCTGTTGGCGTTGTAGAGCAGCTGTCCGGTGGTCAGCGGGATGTAACACGACGAACTGCTGCGCTGGGCGTCGCCCTTGTAGACGCCGACCACGGTGAATACCGTGCTGTCGAGCTTGATCCTTGCCCCCAGCGGATCGGCGCCCTTGAATAGCAGGGACTGCATGGCCTGGTCGATGACCAGCGACTTGCGGTATTCGCGGATGTCTGCGTCGTTGACGAAGCGCCCCTTTACGATCTCCACGCCCTCGATCTGTTCGATCTTGGGCAGCGAGCCGCGCAGCCAGACCTTGGTGTATTCGTTCCCGTAGGTTGCCGTATGGTTGTCGAACCACGAGTTGGCAGCCACTTCGTCTACCTCGGGGAATTCCCGGGCGAGGATTTCGAGGTCGCTGTTCCACAGGCGGATGCGGCGCCCCTTCTGGTAGCCCATGTAGGGCTTCGAAGTACGGCCGCCGTAGAGGTTGATCGAGTTGGTGGCGTAGTTGCCGAAATTGGAGGTTACGCCGTTCTTGAGCCCGTTGCCCGAGCCCAGCAGGATGACGAGCATGAAAATGCCCCACGCGACCGAGAAGCCCGTGAGGAACGTGCGCAGCTTGTTGCGGCGCACCGATGTCCAGATCTCCAGCAGCAGTTCCCTCATCGCTTTCCGAGTCCGGTTTCGGTGATACTGCTGATGACGCCGTCCGTAAGACGGATGATCTTGTCCGTCTGGTCGGCGATCGACTGTTCGTGCGTGACGCAGATGATGGTCATGCCCATATCAACGTTCACGCTGCGCAGCAGGTTCATCACTTCCTGCGAGGTGGCGCTGTCCAGTGCGCCCGTGGGTTCGTCGGCAAGGATGATCTGGGGCTTGTTGATAAGCGCCCGGGCGATGGCCACGCGCTGTTTCTGGCCGCCGGACATTTCGTTGGGCATGTGGTCGGCCCACTCCCTGAGCCCCAGCATGTCGAGGTATTCGAGTGCCAGGGCGTTGCGTTTGCGGCGCGAGACGCCCTGGTAATAGAGTGGCAGGGCGACGTTTTCGACGGCGTTCTTGTAATTGATCAGGTTGAAGGACTGGAAAATATAGCCGATCATGTTGTTGCGCGCAGCGGCGGCCTGCGTTTCGCTGAGGTTCTTGATCAGCCGTCCGGCCAGGTAGTAACTGCCGCTGTCGTAGTCGTCGAGAATCCCGAGGATGTTCAGCAGGGTGGATTTTCCCGAACCCGAGGCGCCCATGATCGAGACCAGTTCGCCCTTTTCTACATCGAGGTCGATGCCTTTGAGCACGTGCAGGGGTGACCCATTATTATAGGTCTTGTTGATGTTTTCCAGCTTTATCATATTCAGTCTGCCGTTATAAAGCGGTTTGCGATGTTGAGGGTTACAATCTGTAAGCGGTGTGTGAGGCGCTTGGGACAAAGGTAATAATATAATCTTGAAAAACAATTTATTTTTATCGAAAATCAATAAAAAATTACCAAACACCAATAAATGTGGTTATAATATCGGCAAATGTAAGCAAAAAATACATACTATGCAATACAGAGTACTGAAAATCATATATTAATCTTTCCGACCTATATAATATAAAGGTGGGAAAACCCCGTTTTATGCGCATATCCCGGTAGGGTGGCCGGTGAAAATCCCCATAAATGGCGATTGCCGCCTGAGGCCCGAATCGCTATTTTTGCAGGCAAAAATTACGTTATATGTTAAAAAAATAACATAAACGGTTTATGGGTAATGCTTTTTCGTTATATTTGTTGCGTTAGGTCAAGCATATGAGGAAACTTTTACTACTGTTTTTATGCACGATTGTCCCGGCTGTCGTGTCGGCGCAGCGTCTCGACGTTACGGGACGGGTGCTTGTAAAGGATACCGGCAAGCCGATCGGACAAGCAGTCGTCGAATTGCCGCAGTCCGGATTGTGGGCCGTGGCCGATGCCGACGGAAACTTCACGGTGAAGGGAGTCCCGGCCGGGGAAACGCGTTTTGTCGTTTCCTGCCTGGGGTTCGTTACCACCGAAGCCGAGGTCGACGTGCGTACGGGGATGGGGCCGGTCAGGCTTTATGCCCCCGAGGATAACCTGAAACTGGAGAGCGTCGTGGTGACGGCCAAGGAGGCGCCCAACGCCATGGCTACGTCGCGTACGATCGGCGGCAATGCCATCGACCACCTGCAAATGGTCAATGCGTCGGACATCTCGGCACTGCTGCCGGGTGGCAAAACGGTTAATCCCGACCTGATGAAGGACAATGTCTTTTCGCTGCGCAGCGGCGGGAGCACGGCCGGCAATGCGGCGTTCGGTACGGCCGTCGAGGTCGACGGCGTACGCCTTTCCACCAATGCTTCGCTGGGCGACCCGACGGGTGCCAGCACACGTAACCTGTCGGCGACCAACATCGAGTCGGTCGAGGTGGTGACCGGCGTACCTTCGGCCGAATACGGCGACATCTCGTCGGGCGTGGTGAAAATCTCGACCCGCAAGGGCAAGACGCCCTATACGGTGACGCTCTCCACCAATCCGCGCACCAAACAGATCGCCGCCTCGAAGGGCTTCGACCTGGGGCAAAACCGCGGCGTGCTGAACAGCAACGTCGAGTATACGCGGGCCACGAAGAACCCTGCGTCGCCCTACACCTCCTATTCCCGCACGGGGCTGGCGCTCAACTACCAGAATACCTTCGCCAAGGTGCTGCGCTTCAACTTCGGCGTGACGGCCAATATCGGCGGTATGAATACCGAAGACGACCCCGATGCCCAGAAAGGCGAGTGGGAGAAGGTGCGCGACAATGTGCTGCGTGCCAACACCTCGTTCAAATGGCTGCTGAACAGGCCGTGGATCACGAGCCTGGATTTCGATGCGTCGCTCAACTATACCGACAACCTTGCGCGCAAGCGCACCTACAACCTCAATTCGACCTCCCTTCCGGCAGTCCATGCCGAACAGGAAGGGTATTATATCGCCGATATGCTCCCGCCGGTCTATTACTCGACCAAATACGTCGATTCCAAGCAGCTCGACTATGCGGCCAACCTCAAGGCCACGTGGGTGCGCAGCTGGGGCGACGTGCACAGCAATGCCAAGGTCGGCGCTTCGTGGCGTGCCAACGGCAATGTCGGGGACGGGGAGTACTATGTGACCCCCTCCCTCGCGCCTAACGGGTACCGCCCCCGTCCGTATACGGACATCCCCTATATGCATAACCTCGCGGCCTACGTCGAGGAGACGCTGACCGTGCCGCTGGGATCGGCCACGCTGCAACTGATGGCCGGCCTGCGTGCCGAAAAGACTTTTATCAAAAATACGCAATACGAGAATACGTCGAGCCTCTCGCCGCGCTTCAACCTGAAATTCCGCATCAACGACCGTCTGACTGTTCGCGGAGGCTGGGGCATCACCGAGAAACTGCCGTCGTTCAACGTGCTTTACCCGCTGCCCGAATACCGCGATACGCCCGTGTTCGCTACCAACTATGGGTCGGGGCAGAGCGCCTATGTCTACCACACGCAGCCTTACCAGATACTCTACAACGACAACCTGAAATGGCAGCGCAACCGCAATTCCGAGGTCGGCGTCGACCTGCGTATCGGAGGTACCTCGATCTCGCTGGTCGGCTATTTCAACCGCACGAAATACCCCTATAAGCTGAGCGCCGCCTTCGAGCCGTTCTCCTATAATATGATGGGCGTGCCCTCCACGCTGCCCGACGGGACTGCATACACGATGCCGGCGAACCCGGCTTTCCGGGTCGACAGCCAGACGGGCGAAATCTTCGTCCGTGACAAGGACAACCCCTCGGCCGGCTGGATCGCCATGCAGACCACTTCCACGAAACGGACATTCGTCAAGAATACCTACCAGAACAACGGTTCGCCCGTAGACCGCATGGGGCTGGAGTTCGTCGTGGAATTCCCGCAGATCAACCCCATCCGCACACAGCTGCGGCTTGACGGGGCTTACGGCTATACCAAATACGTCAACGAGGGTGAGGCATGCTACTATCCCTCGACCTCGACCGGCGGCGAGTTCTACCCCTATGTGGGGGTTTATCTCGATAACGGGGGCAGCTCCAACGTCACCTACAACGGCCGGAAGCTGCACGCGCTGGATATGAACCTCACGGCCACGACGCATGTGCCCTCGATCCGTATGATCATCTCGCTGCGGCTCGAAGCCACGCTCGTGAAGCGCTCGCAGAACCTCTCGGAGTACAGGGGGCGCGAGTATGCCTTCAATGTCGACGAGGATCGTAACCCCACCGGCGGGAGCATCTACGACGGAGACAGCTATACGGCGATCTGGCCTGTGGCCTACATCGACCTCGACGGCAACCGCCATCCCTTCACCGATGCCGAGAAGAACGATCCGGCCTTCTCCTCCCTGCTGTTGCGTTCGGGCAATGCCTACTCTTTCAACGGCGACGGTTACGACCCCTATTTCTCGGCCAACCTGAGCATCACGAAGGAGATCGGCGACCATGTCTCCGTCTCGTTCTACGCCAACAACTTCACCAATTCGCGGCCCTTCGTCGCGTCGTACGCCACGGGTGTTAAGGCGGTCTTCACACCCGATTTCTATTACGGACTTACGGTACGTCTTAAATTCTGAAAACGATGAGAAAGATACTTTGCATATTGTCCTGTCTGCTGGTGGCCGGTTGCACGTCGTTCGACAGGAACCCTTACGACGGTGCGCTGCGCGAACTCCGTGTGACGGCCGTGTATCCCGAGGGGTACGCCGGCTATTTGCGCGAAGGCGTCGCGGTGAAACTCTCCGACCGCAATACGGGCAATGTTTATACCGCCCTGACCGATGCGCAGGGCCACGCCGGGTTCCGCGTCGCTGCCGGGCATTACCGTCTCTCGGTGCTCGACCTGCCCGACGATTCGGCGGTATTCAACGGTACGATCGAGCAGGTCGACCTTGTCGGCGAGGACAAGGAAGTCGACGTGGCGCTGAAATTTTCCAAGCCGGGTACGATCCTCATCAAGGAGATCTACTCGGGCGGCTGCATGCAGGATCCGCCGGCGACGGGGACTTATGCCGACGACAAGTATATCATCCTGCACAACAATGGTTTCGAAACCTATTACCTCGACGGGCTGTGCCTGGCGATGGTCGCCCCCTACAACTCGCAGGCCGCCAATCCCTGGACGAGCACCGACCCTTCGGGCAACATCGTTTTCCGCGATTACGCCGCCGTACCCGACTGTATCTGGATGTTCCCGGGCTCGGGGACAGATTTCCCGCTGCAACCCGGCGAGGATGCCGTGGTGGCCTACCATGGCGTCGACCATACGCAGACCTATTCCCAGTCGGTGAACCTCAACCGCAAGGGCTGTTTCGTGCTCTACGACATGGTATACTATCCCGGCAACAAGTTGCACCCCACGCCTGTCCCGGGCGACCAGATCGACCAGGCGCATTACATGAAGGTGCTGAAAAAGACCGGGACGAATACGGCCGTCGTCTACGTGATCTCGCAGAATTCGCCCGCCGTGATCCTTTTCCGGGCGCCCGAAGGGTTCGATCTGGATGCCTATCTGGCCGACGACCTCCAGTCGACGGTTCAGAGCGGCAGTATCACCTATTCGAAGATACCGTGGGACGACTGGATCGTGGACGGCGTCGAGGTATGCAACATGACCGAGGCGACCAAGCACAAACGCCTGCACACCGATGTGGATGCCGGTTACGTCGGCTTCTCGGCCAAGGCGCAGGGACATACCCTGCACCGGAAGCTGGATGAAGCGGCCACGGCGGCTGCCGGCTTCGAAAGGTACGTGGATACCAATAACTCGTCGAACGATTTTTATGAGCGTGAGACACAATCTTTGCGAGATTAGCCTATGAGACGGATTTTAACGATACTGATGTTGGCCGCCGTCTCTGCTGCCACGGCGCAGGAGCGTTTCGACTATATTTTCCGCCGCAATCCCTGGAACGGCGGCCCGAACGCTGCGGGTATCCGGCAGGACTCCCTGAGCCGTTCCTATGCCGAGATATATTTCACCAAGGAGAACGGCGGGCTTACGGGCCACTCCGCGTCGGACGACAGCTGGAATGCCGGGGCGAAAACCGAGTCGGTGCGCCACCTGAAAAAGGTCTCGTTCTCGGGCGGGTTCGGCTACGACTATTTCGACGGCCGCAACATGTGCGGCTCGATGTTCACCGAACCGGGGTATTATCCGGTGGACATCCTCGAATTTACGCCGGGGCGCAAGGTGCGCGAGGATTATACCTTCACGGGCGGCATGTCGGCCGTGCTGGGCAACCGGTGGACGGGCGGCCTGCGCGTAGAGTTCGAAGCCCGCAACTATGCCAAGCGCAAAGACCTGCGCCACAAGAACACACGGCTGGATTTCGAATTTTCGCCCGGAATAATGTACCACGCGGGGCGTTTTGCCGCCGGTGCGGTCTATATCGTGGGTACGAACAGCGAGAAGGTCGATGCGGAAGGCGTGGGCCCCGGTGCCGACCTGTACGAGGCATTCTTCGACCGGGGACTGCTCTACGGGTCGCTGGAGAAGTGGGGGAGCACCGACATACACCTCTCGACCAACGGCGTTTCGGGATTCCCCGTCCGCGAGAATACGCAGGGGGCGGGCGTCCAGTTGCAATACGGGCCGTTCTATGCCGACGTCGCCTACCGTAACAGGCAGGGCGAGACGGGCGAGAGCCGCATTATCTGGCATCTGTTCGAAACGCACCAAGTGACGGCGAACGCCGCCCTGTCGCTGGGAACGGCACTGCGCAGGCATTTCGTGCGCGTGAATCTCGACTGGCAGACGCTCCGCACCGACGAGAACATCATCACCACCGAGACCATCAACGGCGTGCAGACCATCACCATACACGGTTCGACACCGACTTTCGGGCGCAAGGGGCTCGACCTTGGGGGCGAATACGAGTTCGTGGCACCGCATACGGATTTGCGTGCCGGGGTCGGTTATTCGCAGCTCAACCGCGAATCGACGCTGATGTACCCCTATGTCAAGGGGCAGAAGCTCCACTTTACCAAGATATATGCCTCGCTGATCCGCACGTTCGGCCTCTGGGAGCTGACCCTCGCGGCGGATTACCGCCTGGGAGGTTTCTCGGAGTGTGAAACGCAGTTCGAAACCCCCGGCGTGCAGCCGGGCGAATATCCCGGGCAGCTGACCGCTTACTACGATTACGAAAACGAATACCTCACGGCCAAACGGCTGGGGGCGGCGCTCGGGCTGCGGCGCAATATCAAACGGTTCTATGTCGACGTGTTCGCGCGTTACGAACACGGTTTCGGACTGGAATACGTCGCGCAGCCCAACCGGGTCGCGGCGACGCTGAGTGTAGGATATAATTTTTAAATTCAAAAGGATAGATTATGAAAAAGATTTTGACATTGATGGCAGTCGCGGCGATGGCTTTTACCGCCTGCTCGAAGGAAGAAAGCACCGGAACGGGCGACAAGCAGGTGCGCATCACCCCGACGATCGCCAACCCTGCGCTGACGCCGGCAAGCATGTCGTCCGGCACGCGGGCGACGGACACCGATTTCGAGCTGAACGACAAGGTCGGCCTCACGATCACGATGACGGCGGACGGTTCGGCGTTCGTGGCGAACAAGGAGATGTCGTTCGACGGTACGGATTTCAAGACCGAGGGTTTCCTCTGGTACGAAGATGTCAACGCCACCTCGGCGCTCTTCGCCTATTATCCCTACCAGGCCGGTGCCGCGGCGCCTGCGGAGTTTTCGGTAAAGGCGGATCAGAGCGGTGCGAACTACACGGCTTCCGACCTGATCGTGGCCGTGAAGACGGGGGTCAAGCCCACGCTGTCGTCCACGCAGATGACCTTCAAGCACAAAATGTCGCGGATCGTCATCAGCGTGACCAACGAATCGGGTTTCGACATCCGGGACATCGTCATCAAGGGTGCTGTCGGCACCGGGGTGCTCGATCCGGCCACGGGTGATTTTACGGCCAAGGCGGGTGCCGAGGCATCCGACGTGACCGCCAATACGGCCACTGCCGAGAAAGTTTACTACGCGCTGCTGGTGCCGCAGAACGGTGTGCAGCTCAAGGTTACGGTCACCACGGCCGATGGTAAGATGCGTACGCAGACGCTCGGCACGACCGACCTCAAGTCGGGTGAGAACCGCCGCATGGACTGCAACGTGCAGCCGGCTGACATTCAGGTGAAATTCAGCGGCCCGATCGCGGGCTGGGTCGACGGAGATGACCTGCTGCCGGACGGCGACGGCGAAGTGGAGACCCCGACCGTCGAGTGGGGCGGCGTGAAGTACAAGATCGTCACGCTCAAGGACGGCCGCACGTGGATGGCCGAGAACCTGCGCTATGTTCCCGAAGGCAAAACCATATCGAGCGATCCGAAGGACGGCAACGGGGTGTGGTACCCCTGCAACCTCTCGAAAGCCGCCGACCCGTCGTTGACTGAGACCGCGGGCCTGCTGTACAGCTATCCCGTGATGCTGGGAATGACCGGCGAGATGACGGGCACCAATTTCGACCAATACGAGGGTGCGCAGGGCATCTGCCCCGACGGGTGGCATATCCCGACGAGGGACGAGTGGCTCAAGCTGGCGGGTGTCGGCAGCGGCAGCCTGTCCGACCCGACGTCGCCCTATTTCGACAAGACGCAGAGCGGCGGTTCGATTGCCGCGCTCAACAAGGACGGTTTCAATATTGCGGGCTGCGGCTATATCAATGCGGTGAGCGCCACGGCGACCCCGGCCTATATGGCCACGGTCTCGGCTGCCGACGCTTCGGCGTTCGGCATGGGATATTTCCCCAGCTCGACGGGTTACAAGGTTACATACAATACGGCCGACGATCCGGAAAGCGGCATCAAGAACATCCAGTATTATGCCGGTATGATAACTTACAACAAGAGTTACAATCGCATGACAATCGCTTACCAGGGTGGTTATGGCGCTGCCCCGGTTCGCTGTATCAAGAACAAGGAGTGATCCTCACCCCCGCACACAAACACACACAACACAAACAACAATAAATGAAACGTAAACCTAATTATTTGAAGCACCTGCTGCAATGGGGCGTACTGGCTGCCATTGTCGGCACGGTGCTTTGGGCCAAATTCAGCGACAAACCCGTCGATGTCGAGGCATATTGTCCTTTCGGCGGGTTGCAGGCCTTCGGTACCTATCTGGTGAACAATTCGCTGGCCTGTTCGATGTCGATGCTCCAGATCATGATGGGCCTCGTGCTCGCCGTGGGAGTGATTCTCTTCAGCAAACTTTTCTGCGGATACCTCTGTCCGCTGGGCACCGTCGGCGAGTGGATGGGGCGTGCCGGGAAAAAACTGCACCTGCAGGTCGATGTCCCTTCGGGGAGCGTCGTCGACAAGCTGCTGCGCGTGGTGAAGTACGTGCTGCTCTTCACGATCCTCTATTTCACGCTCTCGTCGAGCGAGCTGTTCTGCAAGAAACTCGACCCGTTCTATGCCGTGGCTACGGGTTTCAAGGGCGAAATCGTGCTTTGGATGTCGCTCACGAGCCTTACGCTGCTGCTCTTGGGCGGCTTCGTGGTAAAGATGTTCTGGTGCAAATACATCTGTCCGCTGGGAGCTGTCAGCAACATTTTCAAATTCACGCTGCTGTTCGTGATCGCCGCCCTCGGCGGCTGGGCGCTCGGTGCGCTGGGCGTTGCGAACGCGTGGGTCTGGACGATCGGCGGCGCATGTCTTGCCGCCTATATCGTCGAGATCGCCAAGATGCGCAGCTGCACCTTCCCCCTGATGTACATCAGGCGGGATTTGAACACCTGCAATAATTGCGGACTGTGCGAAAAGAAATGTCCTTACCAGCTTCCGATCCATGACTATGTGAAGGTGAAGCATGTCGACTGTACGTTGTGCGGCAACTGCATCGGTGCGTGTGCCAAGGATGCCTTGCAGGTCAACGGCCGTCGTTCGCTGCGCTGGGTGCCCGGGTTGCTGGCCGTGGTGCTCTTCTTCCTGGCCATATGGCTGGGTTCCACCATGGAACTGCCGACGATCGACGAAAAATGGGGCGACTACGAGAAGGTCGAGAACCTGCAGACGTTCGAGATGGAGGGCTTGCAGACGATCAAGTGCTTCGGTTCGTCGAAGGCTTTTTCGGCCAAGATGCAGGCCGTGCAGGGCGTATACGGCGTCAAGACCTTCGTACGCCGCCATGGCGTCGAGGTGCTTTACGACCCGGCTGCCACCGATACGCTGAAGATACAGGCTGCGATCTTTGCCCCGACGCTGCGCAAATATGCCATGCCAGGCGAGCAGGTGCCGGTGCTCGACGTGGTGAAGCTCGGCGTCGAAGGGCTTCACGACCGGATGGACATGATCTATTTCGGCATGGTGCTCCAGAAGATCGAGGGAGTCTACGGCTTCACGTCGGAATTCGCCTGTCCGGTGGATGTGACGGTCTACGTCGATCCGGCTGCCGGTATTACCGAAAAGATGTTCGGGGAGGCGATCGACGCCAAGGAACTGGTCATCCCGACCAAGGAGAGCGAGAAGGTGATCCCGATGCATACGGTGCTTAAAAGCTATGCGGTCGCCGGACAGGTTTCGCGTGAAGAGTTTGCGCAGATCATGTTCCGCGATGTGGAGAAGCTCGCGGGCAGGTTCGTTGCCAACCAGGAGAAGTGGGGGGACGACGAGCAGTTCCCCAAGGCGGTCTACGAGATGGTATTCCCCGGTATCGAGAAGATGCCGATCCGCAATGCGTTCCCCTATTTCAAGAGCTTCCTTTCGTGTACGGACGGCATCGTGTCCGTGGATTTCGTCCTGCGGGATATGAAGCCCGTGATGCGCATCCGCTATGTGAAGTCGATGTGGGACGACGCGAAGCTGTGGAAAGAGGTTTTCCAGGCCGAAAAATGGACGCTGCGCATGGCTGACGGCACCTTCAAGGAGGCCGACCCGCGGCTGAAGTTCACCAATCCGGGGAAAACGGTTGGAGAGTAATTGAAAAAACGGCTGCAAAAATGACTGTTTCATGCAGGATATTCGGATTGCTGTCTGTGGTTTCGTTGGCGGTTTTCGTACTTGCAGGATGTGCTCGTGCGAAAAATACGAACTGCCGCGAGCTGTTCGAAAAGTATTACGAAGTCAATGTCGCGGCATTTATGCGGACGATGCCGGCGGCAGATTCCGCCGCGGTGCGAAAAAAGGCCGAATACGCCTTGGATAAAATGTACCGGATCGACTCCACGTTCGTTTTGATGAGGGGAAAGGAATTGGACGATTTTATCAGGGTCAATTTGCCGGCCATTGTCGGAGCCGATGCTGAGGATTGAATTTTTGTTGTCGGTTTTTAAAAACAGACCGAATGTGGGGAGAACCGGGAAAAAGGTTCTTTCCCATTGGTGAAAAATGAAGAATATGAGAAGATGGATAGCCTGTCTGGCCGTTGTGCTGCTCTGTATGCAGCCTGCGATGGCCGACGAGGGCATGTGGCTGATGCACCGGCTGGCGGAGATTTATCCGCAGATGAAGGCCCGGGGACTGAAAATCAAGGATAAGGAGATTTACAACGAGAAATCGGCGGCGCTGGCCGATGCCGTGGTGGCTGTCGACGGCGGCATGGGAACGGGCAGCATGATCTCCGACCAGGGGCTGATGATTACCAACCACCATGTGGCTTACAGCGACATCTGCGCCCTGTCGACGCCCGAGTGCAACCTGCTCGAAACGGGATTCTGGGCACGCACGCGCGATGAGGAGATTCCCGTCCCCGGCAAGACCGTGTGGTTCGTGCGCAAGGTGGTCGACGTGACCGACGAGGCCAATGCGCTCAAGGAGGAGATGAAAGCCGCCGGGAAATGGGGCATGATGGCCCCGCGCCGTCTCTATGCCGAACTGGAAGGGCGCTACGGCCGGGAAACGGAGTGCGAGGTGTCGTGCTACTCGATGTGGGGTGGCAAAATGTACCTGATGTTCTACTACGACATCTACAAGGATGTGCGGCTGGTGGGTACGCCGCCTGCGTCGATCGGTGCCTTCGGCGGCGATTACGACAACTGGGGCTGGCCCCAGCACAAGGGCGATTTCGCGCTTTACCGCGTTTATGCCGACCGGGAGGGGCGCCCTGCGGCCTATTCCGCCGACAATGTGCCGCTCAAACCCCGCCGCGTGTTGCAGGTCGCCACGGGCGGCGTGCATGACGGCGATTTTGCGATGGTGATCGGATTCCCGGGGCGTACGAACCGCTATGCGTCGTCGTTCGCGGTGGCTGAGAAACAGTGTGTCCGCAACCCGATCGTCGTGGCCAACCGCCATGACCGGATGGATATTCTCAAACGCCATATGGAACGCGATCCGCGGGTGCGCATGGAGTATTCGGATGCCTATTTCGGCCTGAGCAACTACGCCGACTACGCCAAGTGGGAGAACAAATGCCTGCGCCGCTTCGATGTCGTGGCGATCCGTGAGGCCGAGGAGGAACACCTGCAGCGCTGGATCGAGGCCGATTCGGCCCGCAAGGCCGAGGACGGGACGTTGCTCGAAGAGCTCGCGCGCGGTTATAAGGCGCGGCAGGGCGCCGAGCGCAACCTCAATTATTTCCGCGAGGCATGGCTCGGCCCCAGCGAGGCGCTGCTCGTGGCCAACCGCGTGTCGTCGTACCTGGGCAAGCTCGAACGGCTGAAGCAGGACTCGCTGATCGTGGATTCGAAGGATGCCCGGAGCGTCG
>ERZ779658.1472-NODE-1472-length-17136-cov-1.703999_pt1 | contig 17136 bp, 11 predicted proteins | sample MGYA00511485_ERZ779658 | MGnify/ENA primary metagenome ERZ779658 (study PRJEB29588, sample SAMEA2162182) | human gut metagenome | biome: human gut; feature: human-associated habitat; material: faeces | place: Denmark | collected 2008/2010 ... | reverse complement strand
CTGCCACTCCTCCGTGCATTAAACCGAGTCCCTTCTGCGGTTCAATGATATGGTCGGGAAGAGCAGTTACTTTATTGTTTTCTACATAAACATAAGGAGCTATGTCAAGAGAAGAAGGTATACCATAAAAATAGTCGAATCCTCGGTCTGTGGGACCATTTTTTATAGGTAATGAAAAGTCTACATCTTTCTTATTTTTCGCATTTTGAGGATATCCCCAATCCCAGCCTAAATGCCATTTTCCAATACAGGCGGTATTGTAGCCATTTTCAGAAAACATTTGGGCGATTGTCCGACGGTCGGGTGTAATCATAGCAGGCGAGTAACCGTCGAGTACACCTTCTTTTAATTTTGTTCGCCAAGGGTATCTTCCGGTGAGAATGGAATATCGTGACGGTGTTGACAAGGCGGAAGAGGAGTGGGCATCTGTAAAAGTAATCCCATCTTGAGTTAGATTATCAATGTTAGGAGTAGGAATCTTAGATTCTGGATTGAACGCTGAGATGTCTCCATATCCTAAATCGTCCGCCAATATAAATATTACATTGGGAGATTGTGCTCTTACGGCTGCTGTCGCAAGTAATGCGGATGAAAGGGTGATTAGTTTATGCATGTTTTTTTAATATGAGTGTAATATTTGCTCTAGACTTATGTTTTTAGGGGTTTGTAATAAAGGAAATTCTGGTAGTATACACATGGGTATTGCAGGATCTCCTACTTTCCAAGCTGGTATATTTGCAAAGAGTCTTTCTAGTTTTCTTCTTGATTTTTCAGCTTCGGCATTTCCTTTACCCTTTGCAATAGGATTCGTTTCTTTAGGATCTTTTATTGTATCGTAAAAATTACCATCGGAATAGAGCTTATATCGCATGTCTCTAAAAAATTGTTTTGCATTTTTACTCGCGGACGCGTTAAATCTTGAATCATAATGACAGAATACCCATTCGCGAGACTTACCTTTTTCTCCCTTTATTTGAGGTAAAAAGCTTTGTCCATCTATATCCCATTGTTTAGGCACTTTAATATTCATAGCTTCTGCAAAAGTAGGCATAAAATCGGTGAAATCTATCATATCTGCACATTCATGCTTTGTATTGTTATTTTTTCCCCAATAAACTATCATAGGTACACGTACTCCAGTATCAATTGTTAGCCCCTTCCCACCCCTTACTATTGTTCCATCTTTCATGGTTGTTCTTATGTTACGGTTTGTTCCGTTATCTCCAATAAAAATGATAATGGTATTGTTCAATAAGTTTAAATTTTCTAACTTGTTGAATATCATGTTTATGTTTTTATCCACATGTTCTACCATCTTTGTGAAATTGGCGGTATTGCGTACTTCACGCATGGAGGGATCTTTCCATACATCACTTTGAGGAGTGGGGTAAAATGGATTATGCACTAATACCATAGGATAATATATGAAAAAGGGCTTAGTTTTGTTCTCTTCAATAAAATCAATCACATATTGAGTGAATATATCCGGTCCATATTCATTGTTTGAGTAAAGCTTTATATTTCCATCTTGTTCTATTAGTGGAGCGGCATATCTTTCTTTTATCATCCTGTCATAGCTTAACTGCCAAAGGCAATAGTGATCGAAACCAAAATGATTAGGCAGATTTCTGTTTCTGCCTAATTGCCATTTGCCAGCTATCATAGGCGTCCTTTGCTAAATGGGCAAAGGTTTTCTCCTTTTGATTTAAGTGCCCAAAGCAGGAGTAATTTTTATTATTGTATTTACCTGTCATTAGTTGTACGCGCGATGGTGTGCTTAAGGGTTGAGAGAAACAGTTGTCGAATCTCACTCCTATTTCTGAAAGTTTGTCAAGGTTTGGTGTTTGATAGGTACTGCCATAACATCCTAAACATTCACGTCCCATATCATCAGCTAAGATCAACACAATATTAGGCTGTTTGTTAGCTGTTTGGGCCATCAAAACGGAGGGAATTATAGCGAGACATTCCCATAAGAAGCTATTAATGACTTTCATTTGTTGATAGTTTTAGATGTTTATATTCTAACTTCTAGGTTTTGTTTATTGCATGAATATTTCGATTTGCTTCCAGCTATTACCAGTATCATTCGCACTCCTCTTTCCTGGGGTAGAACGTCCTTCTTCCACATACTTTTTGATCATCTGTGTCATTTTATCCACATCTTTTTTGTAGCGTTTGTTACTGATGATATTCTTCTTCTCCGAAGGGTCTTCTTTAAGGTTAAAGAGTTGCATGCTGGGTAGTTTGGCTAGATCAGCAGGTTTATTAGGGTATCCCCATCCTCCTGAACCACCGTGGAATACTAATTTTAGCTGAGGCGTACGTAGAGATAGATAACCTTTTCCCGATTCATAGATAAGATCTTTTCGGGCAGAATTTCCTTTTTTGCTTAGTATAGGCCATATACTATAACTGTCCACCGCTTCTTCATCTTTCAATTGGTAGTTCACCATTTGGGCAAAGGTGGCATAGAAGTCGGTGAGTGATACCAATGAACTGTTGGTTTCGTTCGTATATTTTCCTTGCCAGGAAACGATGAGTGGAATACGGTGCCCACCTTCATAAATGTCGTTTTTATAACCTCTGTAGATGTAACTTGGGTGATGCCCTTTATTTTCCATTTCTTCTACACCTATGTATGGAGCGCATCCGTTATCTGAAGTGAAAATAATGATGGTATTCTCTAGTTGATTGTTTTTCTTCAATGTTTCTACGATTTGCTGTACCATGTCGTCTATCATAACTACGAAATCTCCATAATCTCCTATGATTGTCTGACCTTGATATTTTTTTGCCGGCAATACGGGAGTATGCGGTGCTGTGATAGGAAGATATAGGAAGAACGGCTTTTTACTGTCACGCTGTTTATTAATGTAGTCTATACCATGACGTATAATATTGGGTAGGCAGTCTTGTGGCTCAAAATCGGCACCTGCGACTCCATTACGTATCAGTTTGATTCCCTTTTGCGGACCAATGGTGCGATTGGGAAGAGCTGTCACTTTATCGTTTTCTACATAAACGTGTGGAGCTGTTCCGAGTGAAGCAGGTATGCCGTAAAAATAATCGAATCCTCTGTCCGTAGGACCATTCTTGATAGGGAGTGAGAAATCCACATCCTGTTTGTTTTTGGCATTTTGAGGATATGCCCAATCCCAGCCAAGATGCCATTTTCCGATACAAGCAGTGTTGTAGCCGTTCTCAGAAAACATTTGGGCGATTGTACGGCGGTCGGGAGTAATCATGGCTGGAGAGAATCCATTCAATACTCCACTTTTCATAGTTGTTCTCCAAGGATACCTTCCAGTGATAATGGAATAGCGTGAAGGAGTAGAGAGCGCGGAAGATGAATGGGCATCCGTAAAGGAAATTCCGGAGTGTGTCAAATTATCAATGTTTGGGGTGTGGATTTTGGATTCCGGATTGAATGCTGAAATATCTCCATAGCCTAAATCGTCTGCTAATATGAATATCACATTGGGCGATTGTGCCTTTACGGCAGTTGCTGTAAGGAGTACAGATGAGATTGTTATTAGTTTGTTCATCACCTTTGTTAAATCTTTTGTGAGTTTTATTTTCTTTTCAATCGGTCAACGTGAGCTCAATGAACTTTCAGAATGATACAATATGAAAAATCATTGAGCTCACGTTTGCTATTTATTCTTGTACTATGACATTTATAGGACAAGTGAATCCATTTTCAAATTTTGGGTATGCCGTACCCGAATTAGGCAGTGACTCGAATATGAAAGTGAATGTTCCCGCTTTATTCAATAAGGTACCTGCATCCGCATTGAAATCGACATACGATATGAAATACTTTTCATTTAGTTTTGAATCTTCAAAGAAATGAACGATCTCGTTACTTTTCTTGTTGGCTGTTCCAGCTCCAATTTTGGACTTGTCACCGGCTACCTTTACAACATCTGGTGTGTAGAATCCTCTGAACCAATTGTTTTTGTTATCATGTGCTTTGAAGTTATAACCTGTTGGTACTGTAGCCCCTTCTGATTTGTATGTTGCAAACCAAATGCGCATAGCAGTATTACCTCCAAGTGCCTCCCCTTTGGTCAGTATTTTCGTTTGCTGGTTACTTTTCTGTACCAATTCGCCTCGTATTGCTTTTACGGGATTGCTTTCTGTAGGTTCCCAATCTTCATTGAAAGTCGGTACATCAGGAGTATCGGTAGTAAGGTTGGGGTTGACTATAAATCCGGATACTGGATTTTCTGTAATTGTAAATTCAAAGGGTACCCATCCTGTTTCTCCTGTGACAGGATGTTTGGGAAAATACTGTATGATGTCATTACCGGCATCTGTATTTGTATACTTGATGTATATCTTATAGTTACCTGGTTTTTCGATATAAGATTTGGGCGTTGAAGCACTGATAGTCCAAGATGCGGATGACATGGGACGTGTGCGGTTTCCGCCATAGAGTATATCAGGAGTGTTTTCGTCCCACATGCCTACAGATATTGGTTTTGAATTTGTTCCATGAAAGAATATATCATTTTCTCCCCAAACGTGACTTAGAGTACCGTCTTTTAATGTAAAAGCCTCGGGGTATTGTTCCATATTTTCTGGGGTGGGAGTAAATAAGGTAAGCGCTTTTACACCATTATCTTCGGTAAAGCTGGGACGAATGGCATTATTGGCAATCATAATGGAATTGTAACGTAGATTAGCAACGCAGTTGTATGTAAGTCCTGCAGTTTTGATTTCTGTGGAGGGACTGGACATTCGGGCATACCAAAATATTTGTTCGTTTTGTGCTCCGGTTATTGGAGCAGATTGATTTACCCAGTTAATTTCTCCACCAAGAAGAACAAAAGGTTTTTCACTGGTAGGAATGAATTCGCGTGCAGGACGTTGAGTGCCCTCAGCCCAAATCGGAATCGTTTTAGTGATGGTAGTACCAATTTTTTCTCCATTTTCAAAAATGTCAAATGAGATGGGTACCGATCCGTCTTGTGTTGGGGTTCCGCTTATCGGGAAATAAGCATATTGTTTGTCTCCCTGAAAGGAGAGTTGTACTTCTCCGTCTTCTATTTTCAATCCGGTTTCGGATGACCGGTCAACAAACTTGACGAGTAGTTTCCGGCCAAAACCATTGACGAACGGAATCCCCAAGCGGTCACCGGGTTCATTTTCATCACCGGCAAAAGCGGGAGTACCTTTAGCAAGGAATCCATCTACATAAATGGTTGATTCTTGTACGTTCAACCCTTTTTCTTGTATAATATATTCCATTCCGGGGTGTTCGCAGGAACAGAACAGACCTGAAATAAACAATATGGATAGTAATGTGGTAATCTTATTCATAATCATGTTTCCTTTCGTTTATATAACATTTGTCATCTTGCACCATAATTCTGTGTCAGTTTGGGATTGGAACGTATTTCCTGTGACGGAATTGGGAATAAGGTACAGTATTGATCAATCTCAAATTTTTCACTCTTCATATAGTAGTTGTTTACATTAGGAGAACTGTTGGAAGTATAGGCATTATAGAAATTGGTGAAGTGTTGGTTCATCACTTCTACAGCTTTTCCTGAACGAACGAGGTCAAACCAGCGGTGCCCTTCGAAAGCCAACTCCAATGTTCGTTCGTCATAGATTGCCTGATAAACTTTTTCTGGAGTATCTAAGACCCATTCTTTATTAGGGTCTCCAGACGCAAGATACGGAACAATGCCGGCTCTTTCCCGTACAAGGTTGATTGTTTTATTTAAAACGCTTTGTGACAGGATCCCGTCACTGATATGCGCTTCTGCTTCTGCCAATAACAGCAGTATGTCTGCAAAACGGAGGATATACCAATTGTCATCAGAATCATTTACTTTATACTCTGATGAGCTCATGTATTTGCCGCACATCCACTGGTTATCTGCATTAAAGCCTTTTACAGAAGCCCGGAAAGAGGTACCGGTATAAGGGTCGTAAGGATATGCAACGTCTTGCGGATAATCTTTGTTCTCATTAACCGGGAGATAAGAAATGCCGTCCGTATCTAATTTGATATTACCGTTGCTAATGCGTGTATCGGTGTAGATAATATCATCAAATTTTCGTACTTCATATTGATAATCGGGATACATAGAATCCCATTTTTTTGCCATATCCATAAAATATCCGGTCGGTGAGCATGCACCGTTTCCTTGATTTGAAATGGGAGACGGGATATATCCGTTTGAATTGGCTTTATTACGAGGTGCATAAGAAGCAGGTGAGAAAAGAGTATAGAACGGACTTCCCAATCCTTCCACTTGACCGGTTTTGTATTCCACTTCCCATATGGACTCGCATGAATGTTTGTTGGTGGATTTGAACAATTCGCTGAAATTCGGATATAATTCATATCCTCCATTGTTTATCACATCTTCCAGATAATACTTGGCAGCTTCATATTGCGTAGTAGTTGTTTTCGGATAAAATACGGTAATATTCGGATTAATGGATATATCTTTCCATGTTTCTACATCGGGGTAAGCGGCTTCCGTGATGTCGTTTGGCATAGATAGGAGTACTTTTCCCAGTAAGGCTTCTGCCACATATTTGTCAACTCTTCCTGTCGGAGTTTTTTCTCCGCTGTTTGTCGATCTATAGAGGTTGTTCGATTCGATGGCAGAAGTCAGATCGGTGAGAATCCGTATATAGACCTCTTCTGCAGATGCACGCAGATGACCTCTGGAATCGGTGTATTCTTGTGGAATATCCATGATGATGGGTACTCCACCGTAAGCGCGAACTAAGTTGAAATAGAAAAGGGCACGTAGTACTTCGGCCTCTGCAATGTATTTTTGAACGGTTTCATCATTCCCGAAGAGTTCTTTCCCTTTTTCGATGACTGTATTGGCTCTTATGATTCCTTTGTAGTGATGAGCCCAATAGTTTTGGTTTCCACTATTGTTGGCAGATATGGTAAATTTTTCAATTTCATGTCGGAAAGTATTGGCATAGTAATTAGTTTGATTTGGAAATGCAACATCCGAACGCACATCACCGAAAAGATAGATGCTGGCCGAATACAGCCCGTTATCTCTCAATGAAGAGTAAGTTGAGTACAATGCCGAACGTATATCATCAGGTGACTTGTAGAAATTTTTACCCGTTAAAGTGGTTTCCGGCTCGATATCTAGAAAACCGGTACAACCGGACATGCAGGTGGCGATCAATGCCACTGTAAATATATTCTTCAGATTCTTCATATTCTTTTTCATGCTTTAGATTTATAATGTAGCTTTCAGCCCTATGGTGAAATTTCTAGATAAAGGATATCCGGTACGGTCGATGCCCGGTGCGGTAGCCGAACGGAATGTGTTGGCTTCAGGGTTCATACCGGTATATTTAGTGAAAGTATGCAAGTTGTCAATATTGAAACTTAGTACTAATCCGTTCAGAAAGGTTTTTCGGAGCATTTTCTTGTCGAATGTGTATGAAAGCTGGATGTTACGGATGGACAGATAAGAACCGTCTTCGAGATATCGGTTGGTAAATTTACTCATTTCCGTGGTTGGACGTACATCATTGGAGGTGTAAGTACGGTCTGCTAAGCCGTTACCCGGCGATTCGGGCGAACGCCATCTATCTACTACTTTGATGGAAAGGTTGTTATTGTTGTTTCCGCGCAGTGTCTCACGTAATGTATAGTTGTAAATCTGATTTCCGTATTGTCCGTTCAACTGAAAACTAAATGAAAAGTTTCTGTATGAGAATGTGTTGACCATACCGGCATTGAAACGTGGGTAAGGATTTCCTATAATAGTACGGTCATTGTCATCATAAAGTCCGTCACCGTTGAGATCGTACCATTTACAGTCTCCCGGCCGAACGTTCGGGTCGAAAGCCAGTCCTGAATAAGGGTCATTCCGCAATGCTTGAATTTCTTCCATTGACTGATAAATGCCGCCGAATACATTTCCGTAGAACATACCTATCGGATAGCCTACTTTAGTGATGTTTGATTCTGCCACTCCATCAGTGATGGCTTCAGAATCGAGTCCTAGTGCCAATACTTTGTTCCGGTTGGCGGAGATGTTGAACGTAGTTGTCCATTTGAATTTGCCGGTCAGGTTGCGGGATACAATATTGAACTCGATACCTTTGTTTTCAACGGAACCGACGTTTTGTAACATGCGTGAAACTCCTAAAGTGCTTGGAACGATTGTATTCAGAAGCATATCGGAAGTGATAGACTTGTACAAATCAAGTTGCATGAATATTCGGTTGTGGAAAAGTCCTATGTCTACACCTAAATTAGTCTGTTTGGACACTTCCCATTTCAAGTCCGGATTCGCAATGTTTGACGGAGCCCAACCACTTACGACAGAACCATCGACTATATACGATTGCTGTGACATTTTGGTCTCATAGTTGTAGTCTCCGATAGCATTGTTGCCAGACAGACCAAAACTACCTCGTAATTTCAGTTCACTAAGTACTTTCTTGAGTGGCTTCATGAATTTTTCTTCCGTCATGGCCCATCCTGCGGAAATGGAGGGGAAATAACCGTATTTGTTGTTCTTTCCAAAACGACTTGAACCATCTGCACGAAATACTCCCTGAATCATATATTTTCTTTTGTAGTCGTAGGTCAGTCGGGCTATATAGGATAGCATACGATCTTCAGTCTTATCATAAGAACCTCCGTTGACTACACCTCCGTTGATGGAAGGGAGAGATTCTGTTGCAAAATGGTAGGCGGACGTGTAAAGCTTGTTGAGTTGGTTACTTTGTATAGTGACACCTCCTACAGCACTGATGTTATGATCTCCGAATTCTTTCTGATAGGTCAGTATATTTTCGTTAATCCACATGAGTTTGCGAGTCATAGTGGTGGAAGCCTCAGAGTCGGTACGGTTTTTGCCAATGGAAGCTGGGTACCATATTGAGTTCTCGGATGACATGAAATCAATGGCCAATGACGGTTTAAACGTTAACCCTTTAGCCAATTTCAATTCGAAGTTAAGCCCACCGATAATACGATTCTGACTCGTCTCGTTTTTGTATTCGTGAGCGATTCTGACTGGATTGTCTTGATTGTCGGCCAATGGCGAATCGGAAAGCGTTGGGAAGGCACCGGTTTCGGGGTCTCTTGAATCGGCTATGTTAGTTGGGGCCAAGTTGTACTCTAATGTAGAGAAATAATCTCCATTAGGAAGTTTGACCGGGAAAAAGGGATACATGGAGATTGCAGTTCGGATTACGCTGTTTGATCCTTCTCCACCTTCTCTTGTTCTTTTCTGATTGATAAATGTAGGAGCAAAGTTGACAGTTACTTTTGCCCACTTATTTAATTCGATGTCGAAGTTGGAACGGAAAGCGAATCGCTTCATTCCGGTACATATCAGGATCCCTTCTTGGTCGAAATATTCGCCTGAGATTCGGTAACGCATATTTTTACCTCCTCCAGCGATAGACAGATTGTATTTCTGCTGAATGGCATTCTGGAAGATGGCATCTTGCCAGTCAGTGTTGAGATTCTCGTCGAAAGGGAAATAGTCTTGATTTTGGTTTGTCGTGTAACGAAATCTTTCGTTCAGATTCTTATCCTTATAATATTCCAATAATTGGGCTGTATTCATTAATTCGAATTTATGTTGTATTTGTGCTATGGTGGTTGAAGCATTGATGGTTACTGTCGGTTTGGTACTTTCACCGCGCTTGGTAGTGATAAGTATTACACCATTGGCACCACGTGAGCCATATACGGCAGTTGAAGCGGCATCTTTCAGAATCTGAATATTGGCTACGTCATCAGGATTGACAGCAGACAGGCCGCCTTCCATCGGTATTCCGTCGACAATATATAAAGGTTCCGAGCCTGCAGTAACGGTACCGATACCGCGGACTTCTACATTGATATCACCACCAGGAGTCGCGTCGGAAGTCTGTATACGAACTCCGGGGACTAAACCTGAGATGGTTTGTTCGATAGAAGAGCCTACATATCCAGATAATTCTTCGGATTTGATGGAAGTCATGGCAGATGTTATCGTTCTCTTTGTTTGGGTTCCATAGCCGATAACTACGGTTTCATCCAACATATAGCCATCTTCAATCATGACTACTTTAATAAGCTTTTTGGGGTCTTTGATTGTGATCTCCTGTTTCTGAAACCCGATGAACGAAAATTCAAGAACTGGATTCTTACCTTTTGTTTGAATCTTGAAAGTTCCATCGATAGTGGTGGTTGTTCCATAATTGGAGTTTTGGCAAAGGACATTCACACCTGGTATGGGTTGTCCTTGCTCGTCAACAACGGTTCCTGTTGCAAATGTTCGGGCATTCTGTGCGTATGTATTTCCACCTGTATATGAAGAAACTTCAAATATGGAAAATACAATAGTTAAAAAGAGAATGCGGATAGAAATCATATAGTAGTAAATTTAGTTATGCCACAAAAATACAATCAATATGTATATCTCCTATGGTATGTAAAAGCTAAAAGGAGAATTTGTAAAAGAGATAATATTTAACTTGCTTATTAGTAGTATGTTATCTAAAATATTTGATGATAAAATGTAATGACTATGTGAATTGTTTAATGCTGATGGATGTACTGAATATAAGATGGTAGTGCTTTTTTCTTTTCCTTTTTGTAGCTACATAATTGCTATTTAATTATATTTTATGTTGCTGATTATTAGCATGATACCTTTTAAGCTACTTATATTTTTCATCAAAATAAAATCTAGGAGGTTTCAATGGAATGAGCATTTCGTATATTTGCATGAAATAAAAGTATTTGTTTTCCTTTCAACAACCAAATTCGCATAAAATTATGAAGAATCACTCGAGACATTTCGTAGCCGCTACTTGTGCTTTAGCAGCATTTTCTCCCGTTGAAATGATGGCCCAAAAACAACCAAACTTTGTCATTATCGTTGCAGATGATATGGGGTATGGTGATGTGGGCATATACGGCAATGAGTATATAAAGACCCCGAATATTGATCAAATGGCCCGGGAGGGGATGATGTTCACAGATTTCCATTCGAATGGTTCAGTCAGTAGTCCGACGCGTTGTGGGCTTTTAACTGGGCGTTATCAACAGAGAGCTGGCTTGGAGAAAGTTCTTTTGGTACCCCGAGATGATAAAGATAAGGAGGTAGGACTTCAGTCGGAAGAAATAACTTTTGCAAAAATCTTGGGAGACAATGGATACCGGACAGCTTTGATTGGTAAATGGCATTTAGGATACTTGCAGAAACATCATCCGATGAACTTTGGCTTTCAGAAATTTGTAGGTTTTAAATCCGGAAATGTCGACTATCAGAGTCACCGCAACCGTTATGGAGATGTGGACTGGTGGGACGGTTTGGAAATGAAAAATATGCCGGGATATACAACAACCTTACTAACAACGCTTTCCGAGGATTACATAAAAGAAAATAAGGATAAACCATTTTGTCTATATATAGCGCATGCGGCTCCTCACTCTCCTATGCAGGGACCTAATGAAAAGGCGATCCGTACAGAGGCTACTCTGGAAGGGGATAAAAACTCCGACAGGCCAAATAAGGAAATTTATAAAGATATGGTAGAGGAATTGGATTGGAGTGTGGGACGGATTCTGGAAACGTTGAAAAAATATAAATTGGACAAGAATACGTTCGTTGTCTTTTTCTCTGATAATGGTCCGGTGATAAATAATGGAGGTTCTACCGGAGGGTATAGAGGTGCGAAGGGAGCTCCATGGGAAGGAGGACACCGTGTCCCTGGTATTTGTTATATGCCTGGAACTGTCAAAGGAGGAACAATGTGCAAACAGACCGTGATGAGTTTCGATCTTTTTCCGACTATGCTGGACATGGCGAACATTCATTATGATGACTCGAAGAAGAAGTTGGATGGAGCTTCTCTGGTACCTTTGTTTAAGGGGAAGGAGCTTTCTCAGAGACTTTTGTTTTGGGGAAATGGTAATAAGACTATCTCTGTGAGAGATGGCAAATGGAAGCTGGTTCGTTACAACCAAAAGGGAAAAATTACATTGCATTTGTTTGACCTGGACAATGATCCATACGAGGAAAATAATATGAGTGAGCAGGAACCTGAATTAGTTAAAAGACTGGATGAACAGATTACTCGCTGGGCCAAGTCCGTCTATTCAGAAGTTCCTGACCAGTTTGCTCGAAAAGTACGACGTACGAATAAAAATAACACTTAATATGCATAGTAACTATGAAGATAGAAAAAATAGCCTTGCTGGCATTGGGAACTACTATGACTTCCGGTGCAGCTTTGGCTTCGAATACGGTTGATAAAGCTACTCCCAATGTTTTACTGATTCTTGTAGATGATCTTGGATTGGGCGATTTGTCCTGCCAATATGCTAAAGATTTGAGTACTCCAAATATTGATCGCATCTTTGAAACTGGAGTGCGTTTGGATAACTTTTATGCTAATTCATCCGTGTCTTCTCCTTCGCGTGCCGCACTGTTGACCGGACGTTTTCCGGCTATGGTAGGAGTACCAGGGGTCATCCGTCCTTCCATCGATCAAAATTGGGGTTATTTCGATCCGTCTGCCGTCACCATGCCTGAGGTACTTAAAAATGGTGGCTACAGAACTGCACTAATTGGCAAATGGCATCTAGGCTGGAAAAGTCCGAATCTTCCGAATGAGAGAGGATTCGAGCATTTTCATGGTTTCCTTGCAGATATGATGGATGACTATTACACGCATCAGCGGCAGGGAGGAAATTACATGTATCTGAACGACAAAGAAATTACCCCCAAAGGTCATGCTACCGAATTGTTTACTTCATGGAGTGTGGATTATATTAAGAAAGAGGCAAAAGAGAAGAATCCCTTTTTTCTTTATCTTGCCTACAATGCCCCCCATTCTCCTTTACAACCACCGGTAGAGTGGGTGAACAAGGTACAGGAAAGAGACAAGTCGTTACCGGTCAAGCGTGCACGGCTGATAGCCCTGATTGAACATTTGGATGATAATATAGGTAAAGTGATGCAGGCTCTCGAGGAAAGCGGTCAGTTGAGTAATACATTGGTAATATTTGCTTCTGATAATGGAGGGGACCGGGGAAGTATGGCAAACAATGGACCTACCCGGGGTGCCAAAGGCGATATGTTTGAGGGAGGTATCCATGTCCCTTGTGCTCTGAATATGCCAGGAGTTTTCGAAGGCGGTCGACGTGACAACCATTTTGTTGTGATGATGGACCTTATGCCTACTATTTGTGATTTTGTGAATGTACCGGTCAGGCATGAGATAGATGGTATTTCTGTATTGGATGCCATTAAGAGAAAGAAACAGAATACAGAAGATCGTTTCGTTTTCTGGCTTCGAAATGAAGGTGGTCCGCAATTTGGGGGGAAGTCGCAGAGTGCGGTGAGGTATAATGAGTACAAACTTTTACAGAATCTTCCCTTTGAAAAAGTACAGATGTTTAATTTGGAGGAAGACTCTTTGGAAACTACTCCACTACCTTTGCAAGGAGATATGTTTCGAAAATTGAACAATGCAATGACTAAGCATTATCGTGCTTGGGGAGCAGTCCCTTGCCAAGCACCATCTAAATAGAAACTTAAATCATAAAATAAAACTAGTATGATGAATTTTAAAATGAAAAACAAGACCCTATTCCTATGCCTTCCGGCAATGTTGAACATACCTTTTGGAGGCTCTTCTGCATTCGGAGCGAATTCAGAAAAAGACAATAAAGAGAATAGCCCGAAACGCCCCAATGTACTTGTATTGCTAACGGATGACCAGACATTCAGCACTATCCATGCTTGGGGTAATAATGAAATTCAGACTCCGAATATGGACAGACTTGTCAATCAGGGTATGTCATTCACCCAAACTCATGTAATGGGTGGACTCAACGGTGCCATCTCGCAGCCCAGTCGTGCGATGCTTCTTACCAGACGCGGTCTGATGGACGTACACCGCAACGGACAAGTCATCCCCAAAAATGAGAAAACATTTCCCGAGCTGTTCCGCGAGAACGGCTATACAACCTTCGGAACCGGCAAATGGCACAGTGACAAAGCTGCATTCAACCGTTCGTTCTCTACGGGTGCGAACATTTTTTTCGGAGGAATGCATCCCTATGGAAATGAAAAGGAAGAAAAGGGACACCGATGCCCTTATCTGCATGAGTACGACCCGACAGGGAAATACAAAAATGGTCAATGGGTAAACGCATCACTCAATACTTTCTCGTCTGAGTTGTATGCCGATGCCGCCATCAAGTTCATTGAAACAAATGCATCGAACGATAACCCGTTTCTGATGTATGTCGCATTTACTTCGCCGCACGACCCGCGTAATGTGTTACCTGATTACGGGCGCAAATATGATAGCAAGGAAATTACGATGCCAAAGAATTTTATTACACAGCATCCGTTTGATAACGGTGATCTCAATGAACGCGATGAAAAACTGTTGCCTACTCCGCGTGTACCGGAACAGGTACTTGCCGAAAGAGCCAACTATTACAGCATGGTGAACGAGGTAGATGTTCAGATAGGGCGTATCCTTGATATGCTTGAAAAAAGCGGCAAGGACGATAACACCATTATCGTATTTGCAGCAGACAACGGCCTTTGTGTCGGAGAACACGGACTGCTGGGTAAGCAGAATCTGTATGAAGCGGCGGGGAGAGTACCTTTGGTGATATGCGGACCTAATATCCCGAAAAATATGATGAGTGATGCCTATTGTTATCTGTACGACCTTTATCCCACCCTCTGCGATTTATCGAATATAAAGGTACCGACCACTGTTAAGGGAATCTCATTGGCGCAAACCATACAGGATCCAAATGTGAAAAAGCGCAAGGATATACTATTAACATACATCAACCTTCAACGAGCTATCAAGAAGGATGGCTTCAAACTTATACTTTATAATGTAGACGGTCAGCGTCATCCGCAGCTTTTCGACCTTAAGGCCGACCCAATGGAAATGAATAATCTTTATGATAATCCTAAGTATGGTAAGAAACGTGAAGAGCTTACTAAATTACTTTATGCCCGAATGGCATCTGTCGGTGATTTCTGTGACCCCACTAAACCTGATTGGGGCTATCCGACGAAACTGAAATGGGAACAGATTGTCAAAGTCAATCCTTGATGTAGGCAGATGTGTGTAAAGGGCTTTTTAGCACCAATATGAGAAAATATTATTCCCACTGTAATGAGAGAAAACAGCTTATTATAGTGGGTGTTTTTTTATCATGGTGAGAGTAGCCTTTTATTGCCCGATACGTCCCACTCTTTCTTCGAAAGAGTTACGGTCGCCAATAGCTTTGTTTCTCATTTTCGAGCGGTAATTGTAAATGGTAGACAGCGAATATTGCAAGAAATGGGCTATTTTTACACTGTCCGTGATTCCTAACCGAATTAGTGCGAAGATTCTTAATTCGGGAGTTAGCAGTTTGCCAGTGCCGGGTATTATGGCATTTTCTGGTGATAAGAGTGCATTAAAGTCTGCTACGAAGTTTGGGAATAAGTTGAGGATTGCTTTGTCGAAATTATTATAAAACTCTGCCAAGTCTCCTTCTGTATTTAGCGAAGACTTGAGGAAAGAAACTACTTTATTGATATCTTCACTCTTTGCTATTTTAAGGGCTCTTTTCTTGAAACTGTCTATCTGAGTGATATAGTTGGTATATTGCTCCATATATAATCCCACATATTCTTCCTTAATTTTACTGCTATCAGCCAGTGCTGAGTTTATGTTTTGTATTTCATCCAAATGATATGACAGGCTTTTATTGGCTTGTTCCACTTTTTTCTTTTGCTTCTTTAGTTGGGTGAAAAGTATAAATAATAGGATACAGACAAGGCACAGCGAACTAAGTAGGCTACTAATAATAACAAATTTGCGTTTTTCTTTCTCTTGAAAAGCCTTGTCGATGAAGAGGTACATATCCGAGGCTTCGATTGTATTGATTCTGGCATTACATAAGATGGCATCTTCCATTGCATTTTTCATGTATGCGTATGCCCGATCTATGTCTCCACTCTCAAAAATAAGTTTTGCCAATATTCGCAAAGAACGGTTCTCTCTAGTTCCGCTTATTGCATCGGATATGACAGATATGGCAAAGTACTTGATTGCATTCTTAGAGTCACCTTTGCCTTGATAGGCGGAGGCTAATGAATAAGCTAATATACCGGCATTCCGCGAATATTGGGGATAGCTTAAATAAGCGCTGTCAAGCATATGGATGGCATCATTATATTTCTTTTTGTGTAGCAGGATAGGAGCAATTGTGAAAGCCCGTATATTGGAAGGGACTTCTGCGCATTGGAGTAAGGAGTCGCGATAAGTTTGTTCTATCAAATCATTCTTGCGTGATTCTATTTCACTGGAAGCAAAATTCTTCTGGTGATTGTAGATAGTGGCTTGCCCGAGGAAGTATTCCACTTTAAGTTTGGGAGACAATAATTGATGTTGTATGGGATTGACGATGGACAATGCCTCTTTGAAAAATCCCATGGAAGATAAAATACGTGCATAGTCTAGCTTGGCTTCTATGATAAGCTCTCCATCTCCACTTTCTTGAGCCAACTCATTCATATGAATAGCATAGGTTAAAGCGGAATCTTTTTGAAAGGAAGAATAGGCGAAACATAATAATTCGGCTATTTGTACTTTTTTGCGTATTTTATGGTGTAACTTCAGTTCTATTTTCAGACTATCTATTTGCTCTTGCTTTTGTTCTGCATAATCTAACTTATACTTTAGGGCTTTATCTAATGTTTTTAGTAATGAATTGATTTCATCGTTAGCTGTAGCCGGATTGATAAAAATAATGCAGAGTAATACAGGTAAAATGAACTTTCTCATGATTATATTAGATTTTATCGCTAAAGTTGAATTTGGGATAAAGGTAAATATAATATTTGATAAATGCTAGCTTGTGATTTAATTCTCATGTTTGAGATTTATAATTCCATACCGAACCGTAAAAGTAAATATCGGTTTGATATGGAATCTTTTTCAGAAATGCCTATATAAAATTAGGAAATAATTGTTATTTGTATTTTTGTGCAAACTCCACCGATACCGAATTACTGAAACTTCGGCAAACTTCAGCTGCGAAGTCTTTTCCGCATTGGATTATTTTATCCCAGATCTCTTCATTCAAGTTAT